>ERZ808040.5-NODE-5-length-284773-cov-9.760871_pt1 | contig 284773 bp, 268 predicted proteins | sample MGYA00380191_ERZ808040 | MGnify/ENA primary metagenome ERZ808040 (study PRJEB31490, sample SAMN06133395) | mouse gut metagenome | isolation source: J6 | host: mice | place: China: Chengdu | collected 2015-05 ...
TAAATATCAGCAGTATTACGTTCATTGCCCTTTTGCGTTTAAGGTCTTTTTTCAGTATTCTCCAGAACATAGTGTATACCTCTTTTCCCACGTTTTATTTTCTCTATGTTCTGAGTTATAACATATAAATTCTTAACAAGTCTTTAACTTTTGACGAAATACAAAAACGTATCATGCAGTTACCAAAATAAAATAAGCGGAGCAGTTTAAATTGTTGAATTTTCACTTTCTGTTTTCCTCCCGTTTTCTTTTATCAGCCGGCTTTGTTTCCGTCCTCTGACACCCACAATCGAAATCGAAATGTATATGATCCGGAAAAAATATCAGGTCTTTTCCAAGGCTGCCGAAAAATTTTTGATGATGATGCAGGGGAATATAAACACTCTTTAAAAATATCTTCCCCTGCAGTTTTATTCATCACATATCCGCACTCCGCTTCCTGTACTCTTTCGGCGAACATCCGACCTTTTTTAAAAACTGCCTGTTAAAATTGGAAAGATTACTGTATCCGCAGGCAAAGGCAATGTCAGCGACCGGATCTTCACAGGAAGTAAGCTCCTCACAGGCCGCATTGATACGCACCTGTGCCAGATGTTCAATGGCGCCGATCCCCACGGCTTCTTTAAAACAGCGCATAAAATGGCTTTTGCTAAGATGGACGAGCGCTGCCAGTTTCTCTACCGTGATATCCTCTCTATAATTTAATGCCATATATTCCAGCGCCGGACGAATGGCCTTACTGTACTGCGTCCCATCGTCTTTTTCAAACACAATATTATCACTTTCTATTAACAGCCAGACAAACCGCATCAGTTCGCTTTTTAAAAGCAGATCTGTCTGCGGTGAATTCTCGTGTACACAGGCAAAAATGCGTTTTGTCACGGCTCTTAATTCACTGCACCGTCCGGCATCCATGCGGATATGGACATTGTTTCGGATCGTTCCGTTCACGATCGGCCGGATGCATTCATTCGTGCAGCGGTCTTTGCTGTTGCTTCCAAGCAGTACGGGATTAAAAACAAGCGCATCATAAATCAGCTCCCTGTCTTTGCACGGATAAGCGGTATGCAGCATATTCGGCGGTATCATTAGAATATCGCCCTCACAGGCCTCAAACTTCTGGCTGCCGCATAGGAACTCCCCTCTCCCCCGGCAGATATAATTGATCTCAAATTCATTATGCCAATGCATCGGCACATTCATAAAGTCTTCCGGGAGGCGGCACTCGTAATAACTGTAGGGGATCAAAGCCGTACTGTGCTGTCTCTTTTCCTGTGTTTCTTTATTTGTTACCTTTGTTGTCATTCCGCTCCCTCATGTTTACTCAATCTGCAGAGGCAGACTCACGTGTGAGAAATTGATTTTGCACACGATTCTCCGCATTATTTTCTATACATAATACTATAGTACCACTATAAAGTAGTATTTCAATAGTATTTTTTATCACACAATAGTATTATATCATTATAGTGAGCATTTCCAAGGATCGGAAACCTATGGGAATGCCGGACGGCCCGAAACAAAATGAAAAGCAGGAGGTTACGTATGAAATTTGTTAATGATGGCGGTGCACTGGTATGCTGCCGCAACGGCGAAAAGCTGAAAATCGAAGCATGGGGCAGCGATTCACTACGTGTGCGTGCCGCTATGGCGCCGGAATTTACCGGAAACGACTGGGCATTGACCGAAACAGTCGAAAACAATGGCGCTCAGGTCCTGATCGAAGAAGAGGATCATTGGGCAGGCGATGGTACGATCGATAAAAGAGAGATCGCAACGATCATAAACGGCCGTATCAAGGCAGTCGTTAATTTCGCAGGTGTTATTTCTTTCTACAAAGACGATAAGCTGATTCTCCGCGAATATTTCCGCTTCTATGATGGCACGCTCTCCAAAGAAAGCAGATGCCTAAAACTGGTGAACCGTGAATGGAAAGGCATTATCGGCGGAAGCGAGTATTCTCTGAATCTGAAATTTGAAAGCAACAAAAATGAAAAAATATTCGGTATGGGACAGTATCAGCAGGACTGCATGGACCTAAAAGGATGCGTACTCGAACTGGCACAGCGCAATTCCCAGATTTCCGTACCGTTTGCGGTTTCTTCCATGGGATACGGATTTCTTTGGAACAACCCGGCAGTCGGCCGTGTAACATTCGGTAAAAACTACACGGAATGGATCGCAAGAGCCACGAAAGAAATGGACTATTGGATCACTGTCTCCGATACGCCCAAACAGATCCTTGCAAATTATACATCCGTAACCGGCCATGCGGCAATGTTCCCGGAAGACCTGATGGGACTATGGCAGTGTAAACTGCGCTACAGAACGCAGGATGAAGTATTGAGCGTAGCGCGCCAGTACCAGAAAGAAGGCATTAAGATCGATCAGATCGTCATTGACTTCTTCCACTGGACCCTGCAGGGCGACTGGAAATTTGACAAAAAGTACTGGCCCGATCCGAAAGCCATGGTCGATGAACTGCATGCAATGGGTATCAAAGTCATCGTATCGGTATGGCCTTCCGTTGACCGTAAGAGCGAAAACTTCGGCCCCATGATGGAACGCGGACTGCTCATCAGAACAGAGCGCGGCGCGGCACAGACTTATGATTATCAGGGAGATTGTGTGGAGATCGATCCTTTTAATCCGGAAACGAGAAAATATATATGGGAAGTATGTAAGAAAAATTATTACGATTACGGTATCGACGCCTTCTGGTTAGACAATTCCGAACCGGACTACGGCGTATATGATTTTGAAAATTATCGTTACTATAACGGCCCTGCTCTTTCTGTCAGCAACATATATCCGCAGATGTTCAGCCGTGCCTTCTATGATGAAATGGCAAAAGAAGAAGGCAAAAATGTTGTCAATCTGCTCCGCTGCGCATGGGCAGGTTCCCAGAAATACGGTAATGTTGTCTGGTCCGGCGATGTACCGAGTACGTTTGAAGCTTTTGCCGATCAGATCCAGTGCGGACTGAATATGGGACTTGCCGGCATTCCCTGGTGGACGACGGATATCGGCGGTTTCATGACCGATGATGTAAATGACGAAGATTTCAGACAGCTTCTGATCCGCTGGTATCAGTTTGCGGTATACTCTCCCGTGCTTCGCATGCATGGCGACAGGGGGCCTTACAATATCCCGCCGCTTGATGAAAGAGACTGGGGGGGCGGCTATCTCCATACCGGCCAGCCGAACGAGCTCTGGAGCTACGGCGAGGACAATTACGCTATCATGAAAAAATATTATGATATCCGTATCTCCATGCACGATTATATCCGCTCATTATATGAAGAAGCGCATACGAACGGCTCTCCTCTTCTGCGGGCAATGTTCTACGAATTCCCGGAAGACAAAAAATGCTGGGAGCTGCAGGATCAGTATATGTTCGGCAATAAATATCTGATCGCGCCCATCCTGCATCTGAACGAATGGAAGCGTGACGTCTATCTTCCGGCCGGAAAATGGAAACTCACTTCCACCGGAGAAATCTTCGACGGAGGCTGCACGATCAGCGTAGATGCGCCGATCGATTATATGCCGGTACTGGAAAAGCAGGCATAATTTTCATAGTAACAACAACAGGGACAGTCATAGCGGCTGTCCCTCATTTTGCCTTTCTATCCGGTTTTGCCCGCTTCTACTTCTCTCCTTCCTTATCTGTTCTTGAAACATTTTTCTCCGCGGGATTTTCCGAGATTTTCTCCGAACGGTTCTCCATCTGTCTCATTGCCTTTTTCTTTTTTACTTTCCCGAAGGTCACTACGATCATCACTGCAAGAAGCGCTGTTACAGGAATTATGTAAACTAGATAATCCGTAACACCTTTTTCATGCACACAGACGGCAATCTCCAGATCGGTTCCTTCTGCAGTGAACAAATGATAGATTCCCATCATGCCGGTCTCTGCCTCACGCCAGTCACTGCCGCTCTTTATATAAATGCTTACCCCCTCTGTTTCTCCCTGCGGCGCCTGATAGCGGAATTGGTGTTCACGTCTGCCGTCTCCCGTAAAGCTGACTTTCCAGTGCTCCGTCCCATCTTCCAGAGCAACGCCATCGACACCAAGATCGGTAAGTTCCAATACCGCTTCCTTAGCAAACATCCCATCAACAAGAAGTATTGACTGCGCGCCGGGCCTTGTCCGCTCTGAAGCGATGGTCGTCTGATAACGCACATATTCTGCAGTAACATCTTCGTCCTGTGTAACGTCTATTAATTCCTTGGTGTCCCAGTCCGCATAAAATCCCTCTTTGACCGGAATCTCCGGATACATGCCGGTCGAAACCATACCGCCGTAAGGACACTCTATCGTTTTGACCGCTTCGTCGTCCGCATAGAACGTGACCGTCATCATGCGAAACCGCTCCGGCAGACCTTCTATATTCAATAATTCCCTGTAAGTAATCGGTTCCGCCTTATCACTGTAGCTGATGCGGTCGATTCCCGCGATCTCATCCGATACGAAGAAATTATTCTCCACCATTCCATCTTCATCTGTTTTCCCCGCTATTGCCCCGAAAAAGGCGGTCGTATCCTGTACCTGCACCATAGCGCAGCAGTCTGCGATGCTGGACGCGTATCCTGCGATCCCCGCAACATATTCTTCTCCCGACACATAACACTTTGCATAACTTGCTGTAATGTGGGAACGTGACTCTCCGACGATACCTCCTACATAGCTTCCTGTCGTACTTGTGATCCTGCCGTAATTCTCACACCACAATATCGTCCCCATTTCCTGCAGACCGGTTATGCCGCCCACACAGCTTTTCTGCGCCGTGATCTTCCCGGTATTCACGTTACCCCGCAGCACGCATTTGGTCTGAAATGTAGAGTTGAGTCTGGCATCTTCTATTCCCGTCACATCACTTTCCAGATCAAAATCATACTCGATCGCCATTGTCCCTGCAATCCCGGATACATTGATATCGCCCTTCACTTCACCGGCATTCTGACATTCGGCGATCGTGGCATCCGTACTCGTTTCGGCATCTTCTTCGGAATTGTCTTCATATATATTGGAATAATCCATATCCAGCACACCATCGACAGCATCCGTATAAAGCCGCATAATCGTGCTGAACTGGTCGTTGAGCGCCTCTAAATCCGCCAGCAGGACGTCATTTGTGGAAGACATTTCTCCGTTCAGATAACCGATATTTTCCGAAAGTCCCTGTAAATTGGACGTCAGACTGTTGGTCTTTGTCCGGTACGTATCACCAAGTAACGGCATTTCAATATCCGGCATATTGTTCAGGGTATCCGCTATATTTTTTGCCTCATCACCGGCCGTCTGCAGATTGCCCGAAGCGTCTTTCGTATAGCCGACCGCGTCTTTTAACTCATTTACAGCGCCTTCCGTCATCTGGCTCTGATGAGACAGGACAATGTCTGACATCGTCTCCAGATATTCCTGCATACCGGCCGTGTAACTTGTTCCGCCATGTGAAGCGCTGTATTGCAGATCCGCATAAGCGGATGCTGCCGTATCGATTGCGGAAGCATTGTCGGACATTCTGGACGCTGCATCGTTTCTCAACTGATCATCCAGTGCTGCCTGCTCCCCATCTGCCGCCGGGAAAGCGCTCTCTGTTCCTGAAACAGTATCATAATGTACCCAGTCTTCCACATCCAGATAGTCCGTATAGCTGCTGCCGCCGGGCCAGGGTTCCTGCACGGCGCCGCCGATACGCGGCCTCAGATCGTTCTCGTTGCACGTACCGTCCGCATATACCGGCTCCTTCCTGATCTCGTCAATATAGTAGTTTTCATAAGCCTTTACGGCTTTGGCATAATCTTTGGCATGCTGTGATGCCGCATTCTCCATATCCGCCTTGGCGCCATCGTATCTTTCCTTTTCCTCTTTCGTCATATACTGGTAAATATCCAGCGCCTGTACCGTATCTTCCAGCTCGTAAGCCGCATTTTTCACATTGCCGGCAGCATCTCTTGTCTGGTCCAGCATTCCGTTTTGTTTACCTGCTTCGTCCATAACATAATCCAGACGGTTAATGGCCTCATTGGCGGAGCTTACCATACCGTCCGTCCATGCCACGGTCTGATCCGCCAGATAGGCGGTATCGTCCAGCGCTTTATCCGCAAAATCCTGAATGACCGAAAGCCTGCCATATACTGCATCGGACTCCGTCCCCGCATCATCCAGCATCCGGCCTGCCAGATCGTGCATGATATCAATGTTTTCCGCAAGCTGGTATGCAATGTCCTTGGAAAGGTCGATCGCCACATACGGTTCCGTCTGACCGGCGATGCCGCCGACGTCTTTACGCCCGCATACAAGTCCTTTATTCTCACAGAAATAGACATATCCTGACTGTCGTCCTACGATACCTCCCGCATTATAACCGACATGTTCATACCCTATGGAACCGTTATTGGTGCAAAGCTGTATGATACCGGTAGAAAGTCCCGCGATACCGCCCGAATCGATCGTATTACTATTGAGCGACGCCTCTTTTTCATCCTGTCCGCCGCTTTCGCCGGATTCTAACAAATCGGCAGTATACTGGGAAAGTTCGTTGATATCTTCTATTGCTTTTTCCTGCTCTTTTCCTGAAATATTGACATCGGAATCATTCGTACAGCCTGCCACATTCCCCATATTATCGCCGACGATGCCGCCTGTGTAATGCGCGCCCGTTACCTTGCCGCTGCACACGCAGTTTAGCAGTACGCCGCTTATCTCATTCAACCCTGCAATACCGCCGACATAATCCTTTCCTTCCACAACGCCATCGAAGCGGCAGTTTAGAATGATCCCCCGGTTATCACCGACGATGCCTCCGACTATGATCTGACTGCCGGAAGGTTTCACGCTTCCTTTCACATTCAGATCCACGATCACGGCGCTTCTTTGCGTCTCGCAGAAAAGTCCCGTATACGACACGGCATCCCGTATGGACAGTCCGCTTATCGTATGTCCCTGTCCGTCAAAATAGCCGCCAAAGGTAGGGACCGACACAAAGTCACTGCCTGTCAGATCCAAATCGGCCGTCAGATATACTTTTTTATTGAAAGACCATGTATCCAACCAGCAGTCTTTGGAAAAATTCTGAAGATCCTCTACGGAATCTATGTAAATTTCCTGCCACTGCGTTTCCTCATCTTCATAAGAAGCCAGTGTCTCCTTGGCATCCTCTAGCGTAACAATTTCTTCTTCCAGCCCATCCGTCTTATTCGCTTCTCCACTCTCTCCTGTCCCCGCACCGCTTTCTTCTGCCCTTATCTCCGTGACCGGCGCCAACACAGCACACGGCAGAAGAAACGCCGCTATGATAAAAGAAGTTATTCTTTTCTTACGCATATCCCTTTGCCTCCCTGTCTGCGGTCTGTTCTTTCGTTTCTTCATTGATCTCATCCGTAAACTTCCGGTATTCTTCCTCCGTAAGCTCCGTCACGTCTCCGGCTTCCACATAAGCGCTCACGTTGCCTCTTACGATCGCCTTCATCGTACCGGTCACTGTACCCTCGATCCTGCCGCGCACAAGTCCATCCACCTTCATAAGGCCCGTGACATTCCTTGTACGGATCGGCATATTCATGACAAACGCAGTCTTTTCTATGATCGTATCCCCGACAAGTAATATCTGCGGCAGTACAAACATCGTAATAAAAATTGAAATCAATGTACCGCGTCCCAGACACTTTCCGATGCCGAAGATCGCTACATCAGAAGTCAGCCTGCCGATCAGAATACCCGCTACCGCAAGCATCGTACCGGAAGTAATGATCGTCGGAAAGGATAAATTCATTGTATCAATAATAGATTCTTTCCTGCCCATCGTCTTTCTTAAATCCGTATAGCGGCTTGCGATAACGATTGCATAATCGATATTGGCTCCCATCTGGATCGAGCTGACGATCAGATATCCCAGGAAGAACAGACTGTCATGCTGCAGCGACGGCACCGAGAAATTGATCCAGATACTGCCCTGAATGACCGCGATCAAAAGCACCGGCATACCGGCTGACTTAAAGGTAAACAGCAGCACCACCAAAACAACTAATATGGAAACAACATTAACGACCATATTGTCACGGGAAAAAGTCTTCTGCAGATCATACTGGCTGACCGATTCCCCGCAGACAAGCACTGTACCATCATAATATTTCCCCGCGATCTCATGCATCCTGTCGATAAAGGCAAATGTTTCCGCACTTTCCTCCGGCAGCGTCAGATATACAAGCATCCGGCTGTAATTTTCGCCCTGTAACTGATTTTTGGCGAAATTCATCTGCCTGTAGGCATCATCCAGCGTTTCCTGCAATTCATCATCCAATGTGACATATCCTTCTTCCACTTCCTCATATACGAACATAAACATATCAATGAGCGGCACCTGATAATCAGACAGTCCGTTGACCACCTTCGCATAATCTTCATCATTGACGGCATAAGCCGTATAAATCAGCTCTGCCGCCTCATAATCCAGATCGATCAGCTCCGAAAACTGTCTCGGCGTCAGCTTATCCGTCAAATGGCAGCCATCCATAGCTTCGATATTGGCAAGTCCCATCGTATGATCCACCTCAGCGCACAAATCCAGCTCCCGCAGCAGTGCTTTCTCGGCATCATAATCTCCCGCCGGCACGATAAGCGCCACCATATTAGAGGAACCGAAATTCGTCTCCTGCATCTCCTCCGCCTTCTGTACACTGTTTTGCAGGGGCGGCGTGACCGTACTGTAACCAAACACATACGGACAGTTCTTGGAGATCATATAGCCTGCCACAATAGCGATCAGAAAAAGCGGCGCTACCACATGTCTGGACGCATACGCAAACTTTCCGACGAGCGGAATGTCCGGTATGAAATTCTTATGTCTGGTCGTATCCATTAATTTCGAAAAAAGCATGATCACGCCCGGCATCAGCAGGAAAACCGCGCACAGACTGAGTAAGATCGCCTTGATCAATACAACGCCAAGATCCGGCCCCATCTGATACTGCATAAACGTCATTGCGATCAAACCGCCGATCGTTGTCAGCGAGCTCCCCGCAATTTCCGGAATGGCTTTGCTGAGTGCAATGATAACGGCCTCTCTCGCTTCATAGGAAGCATGCTCCTCTTTATATCTGTTCAACAGAATAACCGCATAATCTACCGACAATGCAAGCTGTAAGACGATCGTAACGGAATTGGAAACAAAAGAGATCGTTCCCAATAAGAAATTTGTGCCCATCTGAATCACCGCCGCCGATAAAAAGGTGATCAGCAAAACAGGAATCTCCGCATACGCCTGTGTCGTCAATAATAAGACTGACACCACAATGACTGCGACCAACACCGAAATTGTATTCATCTCCTGTCCGATCAGCTCCGACTGCGTATTGCCAAGAGACGTCGTCAGATAATAATCATAATCCGCAAGAAACTCTTTGACTCTATCCAGGGCATCCAGACATGCCTCCTCCTTCTCGTCATAATCAAAAGTAATATTGTAATAGGCGGATCCGTTCGTATAGTGTTCCTTAGAATCGTCAAAATCAACGGAAAACACGCCTTCTATTTTTTCCAGCCGTTCACAGACAGTTTCCGCCTGCTCACAGGATACATTGGCCACCATAACGTTACATGTCCCATACGTTATGAATTCCGCTTCCATAAGGTCAAGTCCCTGTCTTGTCTCCGTGGTTCCCGGCAGGTAGAAAGCCATATCGTTCTCCACGCCGACCCAGTTTCTCGATATAACCGAAAAAAAAATCAGGAGACCGAAAAGCAGGAAAAAAAGATTTCTCTTATCCACAATAAACCCGCATATTTTCAGCATCGCCTGATTACCGTTTTTCTTTGTATTTAGTTCTTTCTCCATCGTAAAAGCGCCTCCTCATCCTCCACTTATCATGGAATTATAGCATCATGATAAATGGATGACAATGGCAAAATGCCCGTAAACGCTATACAATTCGACCATTTTGTATATCATTGAAAGGGCCCGCAGCCTTGCCGCGGTTTCCCGCTGTTACCCGGTCAGTTTTCCATACTGATACTTCTTCCTCTTTCCGAACAAAAACATCCCCGTCACGATTACTGCCATAGCTTCCGCCGCTGCAGTGGACACCCAGATTCCATCGAGTCCCCAGAAAACAGGCAGGACAAAAATAGCCAGACATTGAAACAAAAACGTACGCATAAAGGAGATCAGCGCAGACGTCATACCGTCATTCAAAGCCGTAAAAAACGACGAGCCGAAAATGGAAAATCCCGACAATAAAAAGGAAACGGAAAAAATACAAAACGCACGTACCGTTATTTGTAACATGCCATCATCATAGCCGACAAACAGTTTGGAAAGCGGCGCTGCCAGAATCTCTCCCGCGGCAAACATCATTACGGAAAAGATGCCGATCAAATTCATGCTCTTATGCAAAAGTCCTCTCAGTTCACCGTAATTTCCTGCTCCGTAATGATATCCCGTAATCGGTGCGGACCCCACGGAATATCCAAGGAAAACCGCCTGAAATATCAAGCAGACATACATCAGGACGCCGTATGCCGCAACACCCTCTTCTCCGACATATTTCATTAACTGTACGTTGTAGAGCATGTTGACAAGCGACATGGAAATATTACTTGCCAGTTCGGAAGAGCCGTTCGCACAGACTTTTAACAGTGCCTGTACATCCATTGTACATTTCGTAAGCCGCAGCAGGCTGCTGTTCTTACGCCCGAAATAGATTAACGGTATAGTGCCGCCGACAAACTGACTGAGTGCCGTAGCTGCCGCCGCCCCCTCCAATCCCCATTGAAAGAGCGCTACAAAAAGCGCATCCAGCACAATATTGGTAACGCCCGCAGCAATCGTCACGTACAGACCAAGTTTCGGTTTTTCGGCAGCTGCAAACAGACATTGAAACTCATATTGCAGAATGAAAAAGGGAATTGCCATCAAAATAATCCTGCCATAAACAATGCTGTTCTCCAAAAACGCTCCTTCCGCCCCCATAAGAGAAGCAATCGGGCGAAGAAACAGAAACCCAAACACGGCCAGAACAACACCGCAGGCGGCCGAAACATAAACGATAAGGGAAAACAGCTCATTCGCTCTTTCCCTGCGTCCCTCTCCCATTGTCAAAGAAATCAGAGCCGCGCCGCCGGTACCGAACATAAAACCGATACAGCCCAACATCATTAAAAAAGGATATATAAAATTGACTGCGGCAAACGGCGTTTTTCCTGTGAAATTGGATACAAAAAAACCATCTACCACCCCATATATGGAAGTAAATACCAACATGACGATTGATGGATACGTAAAACGCAGCAAACGTCCATATGTAAAATGATCCGATAATTTAACGATCTCTTTTTCTTTTTTCATTCCCAGATTCCTGACCTTTATCATAAGCTTTCCGCTCTCTCTTTCAAATTATGTAAAAACAGTTCCGTCAGCTCCAGATATTTTCGTACATCCTCCTGCGGCCAGGATGCAAAAATCTCATTCTCGATCTGCAATACCCGCCTGGATGTGCGGTCAACCAATTGTTTCCCGTTTTCCGTCAGACAGACCGTTTTATTTTTGAGTCCGGCTGCCTTCAGATAAACAATATCCTCCTGCTCCATCTTGCGGAGCGCTGAATTCACCGTCTGCTTACTGAGGCCGGAAAGCCTGCAGATATCCTGGAGAGGACAGCTTTCTCCTTCATCGCAGATTGTATAAAGGATACGCGACGCACTGTCGGATAATCCCTGTTTCAAAGCCATTTCGTGATATACTGCGTTGATTTCACCAACCAGGTGATTGTAACGCTTCATTACATCTTCAATATAGTTGTTCATCATTTTCCCTCAACTTTTCATTCCGGCACATATGCATGTTCCTTGATTCAAAACCGTATTTTCTTATCCCTCTTCATTTAGTACGAAATCATACTATATAATGCATAATAGTACGATTTCATACTTTTGTCAAGAAAAAATAAACCTTACAAACATTAAAACAACAAACTGCTCACTCTGCGGACTCTCTTTATGCAGACAAAAGCAGCAAGACGCTTCCTTAAAATCTAAGGAAGCGTCCCGCTGCTTTTCTTGAAGGTTTCTATGAAGTGTGAACTTCTTTGATATATGCTAATTTATGCTGCCGGATTATTCCGGAAGAGATGTTGTATCTCCGAAAGTAGCTTTCCACTTCTCAGCGCGCTCATCCATAATAGCCTGACCGCCGGAGCTTAAATAATCAGCGATACCATCATCCCAAACCTTATCGAAGTCTTCAACCGATGCAGAAAGTGCGGTATCATAAACAACGTCTCTCTTGCTGGCAAGTGTCGGTCCCTGGCCTTCTTCTGCTGCGATTGCACCAACGTTTACGTTCTTCGCCGGTCTTGTATCGGTATTGCAGACTTTGTGTGCTGTCTCTACAAGTTCCGGATCGATGCCGCTGTAAGAATAAGCCATGGATTTCAATGTCAGATCATCATCTACCAGGTGCAGACCGTTACATGTGATCGTATAGTCGATATTGAAACCGGAGTTCTGAATATCTTCACCTGTAGCTGCAGTAATCTCTATTGTACCATCTTCTAATTTGTTGTGCGTAATGCCTTCTTCACCAATCTGCAGATATTCGATTACTTCCGGTGTACTGATGAAATCCAGATACATCATGGAAGCTAAAGGCTCTGTATTCGTAGTAGGGAAGAAAATCTTACGGTCGCCTGCGGAACTTGTGATGAACTTGTTGTGTCCGCCCTTGCTGTCTTCGAAGCAGTCAACTACAACGAATTTTGCATCCGGTCCTACCATTCTTTCCAGGTTCGTCTGAATGCTGTTTTCACCGTCTCTGTAAGGATAATCCCAGTTGTGCATGAATGCACCTACATATCCTGCCTTGATCATATCATCTTCTGTAGAGTCACCGCTTCCATACAGAGCGAAATCATCCCAGAGAAGACCTTCGTTATACCACTTATTCAGCAGACGTACAGCTTCTTTGGTTCCGTTCTGTGTTAATGCTCTGTCATCAAATCCGTTGACATAGTATTCATAATCGGAAACATCAGGATCGATAAAGGATTCGATCAAAAGCGCTGCTCTCCAGCCTACGTCGAAGCTTACGGAATAAGGAATCATCTTGTCTGCATCAGCGCCAAGCAGCGTTTCTGCATTGTCTCTGAATGCAATGATCATATCTTCAAATTCCTGACGGGTTGTAGGCTCTTCCAGTCCCAATTTGTCTAACCAGTCTTTACGGACGAAAGTATTGATACGGTTTGTAACCGCACGTTTTCCTTCGATAGCCCAAAGCGTTCCATCTACAGGATCTTTATCCCAGTAAATATTGGTTTCGCCAAGCCAGTTCCAAAGATTCGGAAGCATGTCTTTGTAATCGTCTACATAAGAACTTAAATCAAGTACACCGCCCATGTTTGCATATGTCTGAACGGTAGGATAGTCATATGTAAGACAGATATCCGGCGCATCGCCTGCCGCCAACAGGTTGTTGATCTGCTCAACTTCTGTCCAACGGGGAACCGCTACGAATTCCACTTCTACATTGTGCTTTTCTAACATCTGTTCTTTGATCCACTTCGTATAGTTGTTGTTGGTCGGATCGGAACCATCGTCATTACCACGGTCATAAACTTCTACCGTAATCTTTCTTGTGTCCACGAATTTGCCATCCACAACCTCTCCGTTTGTAGGATCCGCCACAGCCTCATCACCTGCGGAAGCATCCTCACTGCTCGTATCCTGCGCGGTGTCTGTAGATGTATCTGCAGCTGTATCAGTTGTCTGTGTCTCTGCTGAATCCTGTGCTGCATTACCGGAATCATCTGATCCACAAGCTGCCAATGAAATTACCATACAGCCCGCTAATAATACGGATAATAATTTTTTCTTCACTTTTTTTACCTCCCTTTTTCTTAAATGAATGATATATGAATGAACGGATCACCGCTTCTTAGACAGCTTTCTTCTAAATGAATCCTGCCTTTAGAAAGCCATAATCCGAAAATTCCTTATGTTCTGGTACTTCCGTCTTTTTATTCTTTTACTGCACCCATTGTAACGCCGTGAATAAAGTATTTCTGCAGCCATGGGTAGATGCATAAGATCGGTATCGTTGAGAACATAACGATGGCCGCCTTTAACGACTCGGTAAGTCCCGGCGTCGAGAAACCTTCCTGTGTCGCCACCTCAACGTTGTTGATGTTGTTCAGGATGTTATACAGGAACAACTGCAGCGGATAGAAAATATCCTTGTTCACATACATCAGTGCGTCCGAATAACCGTTCCAGCGTCCTACGGCATAAAACAGAGCAAGCGTTGCAAACACCGGTTTGGATAACGGCAGATAAATGCTGACCAGTATCCTGAAATAACTCGCGCCGTCAATCTCCGCCGATTCCCGTAAACTATCGGGGATGCCGTAGAAAAAGCTTCGCATGATGATCATGTTGTATACACTCATACAGCTTGGAATGATCAGTACAAGCGGATTGTTCAAAAGATTCAGGCTCTTCATCAGCAGATAGTTCGGAATGGTTCCTGCATTGAAGAACATTGTGATCGTTATAAAAATGTTGATAACGGAACGTCCTCTTAAATTTTCAAAGATCAACGGATATGCACAGAGCGTCGTCATCGTCAGAGACACCACCGTACATACTACCGTCAGGAATACCGTCCAGAAAAATGCTCTGATATATTTTACATCGCTCAGTACCATGGCATACGCATCCAGGTTCAGTCCTTTCGGCAACAAATACACTTCATGTTTGATAAGCGCTTCTGTAGTACTTAACGATCTGGCCAACAGGTTGATCATCGGCACGATACAGACCAGGCTGACGATGATACAGATAATGACGAAACACCAGTCGCCTATTTTTGCGGATTTTGATTTGATCATTCTTTTTTCCTCCTATCTTTCTTCTACCAGATTCCACGTTCGCCGAGCTTTCTGGAAATCCAGTTTGCCAACAGCAGGAATATAACGCATACGATAGACTGGAAGAATCCTACCGCGGTCGTCAGAGAGAACTGCAGTCCCTTGATACCGTTCTTATATACGAAGGTTGCAAGTACTTCCGCAACGTTCATGACAAGGTTGTTCTGTAACGCGAAAGGTCTGTCGAAACCGCTTCCCAGAATATTACCAAGACTCATGACAAGCAGTACCACGATAGTCGGTTTGATACCCGGCAGCGTAATATGCCACATTTTCTTAAAGCGTCCCGCACCGTCAACGGAAGCCGCCTCATATAATTCCGAATTGATACCTGCGATAGCCGCCAGATAAACAATGGAATTCCAACCGAAACTCTGCCATACGCCCAGGAATATGTATGTACCTACCCAATGAGCCGAATCATTCAGAAACGGTACGGAATCAAATCCGAGACCCGTCAGGATCATATTGATAAAACCGGTGCTCGGTGCAAATAACTGCAAAGCCAGACCATAAATAATGACCCATGAAAGGAAGTGCGGCATATAGGCGATCGTCTGTACTACCCGCTTAAATCTCTTGAATACAAGTTCATTCAAGATCAGCGCGAAAATGATCGGCGCCGGGAATCCGATCACGAGATCGAACAGATTCAGCACCAGTGTATTGCGCAGCGCATTGATAAAGTCTTTGTTCTTAAATGCCTTGATGAAATATTCAAAGCCGTGATTGCCGGCAAGCGGCATTTCCCATACGCTCTGTACAATACTGTACTTCTTAAAAGCGATCTGAATATAGATCATGGGTATGTACTTAAATATCAGCAGATAAAGCATCGGCAGTGCAAGTAAAACGTATAACTGCCAATATCTTTTCATATAAACTCCGAAGTCTTGCTTTTTTTGCGCCGCTGGCGCTTTTTTCCTTGCTTCCTTCATCTCACACCTCCATAAGAAAATGAAAAATACCTGTCTTTTCTATTATAAAATCATGCATTTCAGTTTTCTGTTCATATATTGCTATTTTAGCTTCATATTTTGCTTATTTCTTGTGCACATTTATGAATAAATTAATATATATCCCGTCCCTTTTCGTCAGAAATGCCTGATTTTCTGTAAAAATACGCATTGATTTGGTCACGCCACTCTTCCGCATTCTCCTTCTGCTCCATAAAACGTTCTACTATGCGTCGATATTTGACTTTATCCATTTTATCCTGCAATTTCATAAAACGTTCTATCATTTCATCCACCATTTCCACTCCTTCGAAATGCGTGTCATAGATATGCTGGATCACCGTTTTACCTGAACGCAGCATCCATGTATACGGAATATGGTGAAAGAAAAGCAGCAATTCGTCAGGACAACGTCTCTTGTCGTCATAGACGGATGCGTTCGGCTCGTTGTACAAAAGTGCATACCCCGTTCCTTCATGACTTCTGTCCACACCGATCCCCATATGATCCGCCCGGTGGTATGTGCCCCATCTGCTGTATTCATACCCATCCACACTGGGACCGTAATGATAATTGGGATTGACCATCCAGCCGATGCCAAGAGGCGAAGTGTATTTTTCGTATGCGGGCCACGAAGACATCAGCATAAACAGCAAAGTCTCTTCTATCTGACTGTCTTTTCCAAACGTCATAAAGATCCATTCTCTTGCGATCTCTTCCGCAGACAGCTCAGGTTCAAAAGCAAGTCTGCCGAAACCGTACCAGTTCGCCGCCGCCATGTCGTGTCCTGTCCAGTTCACATCATTTCCCGTATTGGCTACAGCCGCCATACCGCAGTTATGCTGTCCGAATGTCCTGCCGGATACGATATCTTCGACCGTGTCATTTTCTTCTTTTATATATGTCCGGAACTTTAAGATTTCCTGGAACATCGGGATCAGATAACACAGATGCCGCTGCTGTCCTGTGTATTCCTGCGCGATCTGTACCTCCAGGATCTGATTCGTCTGTTTAAGACCGCCGAAAAGCGGATGCACGGGTTCTCTTACCTGGAAATCCATAGGTCCGTTTTTGATCTGCAAAACAACATTGTCCAGAAACTTTCCATCCAGCCCCTGAAAGTTGTCATATCCCGATCTGGCACGGTCCGTCTTATAGTCGCGCCAGTCCTGCTGACAGTTATATACGAAACAGCGCCAGATGATATTCCCGCCGTAAGGCGCCGCGGCCTCCGCCAGCATATTGGCTCCATCCGCATGTGTTCTGCCGTAAGTAAACGGTCCCGGACGCCCTTCCGAATCAGCCTTGATCAAGAAACCGCCAAGATTCGGAACTTTACGGAATACAAACTCCATCCGCCTCTTCCACCAGCCGCGTACGTCTTCCGAAAGAGGATCCGCACTGTCCAGCTCTCCAAGTTCTACCGGTGCCGCATAATTTAAGCTCATATACATCTGAATGCCATAACCCGCAAGTACATCCGAAAGTTCTTTTACTTTGTCCAGATACCGTTCCGTGATCAGCCATGTAGCCGCATCTTTAACATTTACATTATTGATCACAACCGCATTGATTCCCACGCTCGCCGCAAGACGCGCATAAGTATCCGTTCTGTCATTCACCAGAATCGTGTTGTTTTCAAAAAAGAACGATTCTCCCGAATAACCCCGTTCAATGCTGCCATCCATATTATCCCAGTGGTTTAACATACGCATGGGCATAACGGGCGACTTCGTCCGATCAAGATCCTTTATCGAATTTCCTGTTTTCACCTGGCGGACCAGATCAAATGCTCCGTATAAAATACCTCTGGAATCGGAAGCCTCTATCGTAATTCCGTTTTCTTCGGTATAAAGCCGATAAGATTCCGCCGGCATCCCTTTTTGCAGGACAAGCCGGATCTTATGCAGGCCGGCGCCGGCATCTGCCGCCGCATAAGCTGCTTCGTCACCGCCGCTCAGGCCTTCTTCGTGCAGCGTCAGCTTATGTCCGGTCAGGCCGGCAAAAGCATTCTGCAGCTCTTTTACGCTGTTTTTTATCACTTCATCCTGTTCTTTTTCCTGTATTTCCAGATGGATATAACTGATCTCATCCGCTCCATCACAGAAAACTTTCCCGGTATAGTCAAGCCACGCCTGTTCAAACTTCATCATCCAATCTCCTTTTTACTTCAGATCCGTTCCAACTATTTACAAAACAAAAGTCTCTTCCACATGCACCGGAATCATCGTCACTTTCCTTCCGGTCATCTTTTCACTGCGGCTATCCGGCTGCGCGCCTCCGACAAATACAAAATACTGCCCCGCTTCCACCTTGTTTACGCCCTGTTTATCATATAATGCAAATGCGTCTGCCGGAAGAGAAACCTCGATCTTCCTGCTCTCGCCTGCCTGCAGGGAAACTTTTCTGATTCCTTTTAACTGCGCATTCGGCGTTCCTTCACGGTCCGCTTTCACGTAAATCTGCACGGTCTCCGTGCCTTCCCGGTCTCCCGTATTGGTCAGAACCGCACGCACCGTAATCCCTTTGTCTCCGACGGTCTCTGACGATACTTCTATATCGCTGTATGCGAATGTCGTATAGGACAATCCGAAACCGAACGGATAAAGCGCCTCATTTTTCATATACCGATACGTCCTGTCTTTCATGGAATAATCGGTAAAGGCCGGCAGTTCTTCCAAAGTCCGGTAAAAGGTGACCGGCATCTTTCCTTCCGGATTTTTATCGCCAAACAGCACCCGTGCAATGGCCTTTCCGCCCTGTGCGCCCGGATACCACCCCTGTACGATCGCCGGTACGTGTTCGTCCGCCCAGTTGATCGCCAGTGCGCTGCCGGAAAGAACTACCAATACGACGGGTTTCCCGCTGGCACAGGCAATCTCCAGAATTTCCTGCTGTCTGCCGGGCAGGTTCAGATTCGGTTTGTCCCCGCTGGCATACTGATTACCCTGATCGCCTTCTTCTCCTTCCAGTCCGGAATCCAGTCCGAGACACATAACGACAACGTCGCTCGCCTCACAGACTGCTTTCACTTCGGAATCCCTGTCTTTGCCCTGGCTCAAATTACTGATCTGATTCTGATACAGATGACATCCCTCGGATACCAGTACCCTGATCTCATCTCCCACATAGTCCTGAATGCCTTCGGCAATCGTAAAGTAACGGGATGCCGTGCCTTCATAGTTTCCGACAAGCGCCTTTCTGTTATTGGCGTTTGGTCCGATCACCCCGATCGTGCCGATACGGGAACGGTCAAGCGGAAGCAGACTGTCTTCATTTTTCAGAAGCACAATACACTTTTCCGCCGCTTCCAGATTTAATGCCTGCATTTCCTTTGAATCGACTGCCGTGTACGGAATGTCGTCGAAAGGCGTCTCTTTCTTTTCATCAAACAGACCGAGTTTCATCCTTGTTGTAAAAAGATGGACCAACGCCTCATCAACGCGTTCTTCCGGTATCATGCCTTTTTTCACAGCATCCGTCACATATACAAAAAGATCGCCGCAGTTCAGGTCGCATCCGTTGTTAACGGCCATGGCAACGGATTCTTCCGCCCCCGCCGTAACGCCGTGGCCCTGATGAAAATCTTTGATCGCCCAGCAGTCGGATACGACATGCCCCTTAAATCCCCATTCGTTACGCAGAATATCCTGTAAAAGCGTCCTGCTTCCACAGCAGGGTTCCCCGTTTGTGCGGTTATAGGCGCCCATGACCGCTTCTACCTTCGCCTCCTGCACACAGGCTTTGAAGGCCGGCAGATAAGTCTCATACATATCCTGAATATCCGCCTCGGCATTGAACTCATGACGCAGATCCTCCGGACCGCTGTGTACCGCAAAATGCTTGGCACAGGCCGCCGCTTTCATATAGTTCTCATCATGGCCCTGCAGTCCCTCTACAAACCGTACGCCGAGTCTGGACGTCAGATACGGATCTTCTCCGAAAGTCTCATGTCCTCTGCCCCATCTGGGGTCTCTGAAAATATTGACATTGGGCGACCAGAAAGTCAGTCCTTTATAAATATCATAATCATCATATTTCTGCTGTGCATTAAATTTGGCACGTCCTTCTGTAGAAATCGCATCCGCAACTTTCTCAATGAAATCTTCATCAAAAGATGCAGCCAGAGAAATGGCCTGCGGAAATACCGTAGCCGTACCGGCACGCGCAACGCCGTGAAGCGCTTCGTTCCACCAGTTATATGCCTTGATCCCGAGCCGCTCTATGGCAGGCGCACCGTTCAGCATCTGAAAGGCTTTCTCCTCCAACGTCATCTGTGCAACCAGGCTGCGGGCACGCTTTTCATACTCCGCATTTTTCACTTCGTTTTTTACAATCTCCATTTTGATAACCATGCTCCTTTCTCAACGGGCGAATCTGTGCGTTCAAGCACCAGTCTGCGGTTGAAAGAATACGGTTCTTTCAACCTTCTCCCTTTCTGCCGGGATGATATACTTCATGTTCAAACATTTTTCTGCATTATTTTCCATATTACAAACAGTATATAGCCGTCCGGCTCGATAGTCTCTTTATATTTTGCTTTTTAGTAATTGAATATTGCTATCATATGCTTTTTATAAAATCGTTTTACTATTCTTATCTTATAATTTTTTATCTATTTTCCCCTTTTTTTACAGCATTTTTTCCTGTTTTTATTACTTTTTTCGTCGATCAGTATCGCAATATTTGATTTGACATACTAATCATTTTGTGCTAACACTATTATTAAGATACATCCGAAGACATTCCGATATCTTCACAGCAGACCGGAACGCAGCGGCAATATAAACTGCGCCGGCACCGGAATAAAATGAGAAAGGCTTCGTAACCAAAATGATCAAAATATTAAACGGCATTCATGAAACGGTAGACTATGATCTGTTTTCCAGCATAAAGCTTTATCATAACAGGCAGGCGGAAGATTATCCGCTCCACTGGCATACCGCCATGGAGATCATCATGCCCGTCAAGGATAACTATACCATTGTCATAGACGAGACGACCCACACGATCGGACCGGACGATATTTTCATCATCCCTCCCGGTACGTTACACCATTTAATAGCCCCCTCCTCCTCCTGTGAAGGGGAAAGACTGATCATGCTCTTCGACTATGGTCTGATCTGTAAGGTAAACGGAATCGATTCTTTAATCCACTCGCTTCATCCTTATGCCCTGATCAGCCGGGAAGAATACCCCATGCTCAACGGCGAACTGCGCAGTTATCTGAATGAGATCAGCCGGGAATATGACAATAAAATGCCTTTCACCGAAGCGCTGATCTATTCCTCCATGATCAGATTCTTCGTCACTATCGGCCGGGCCAATTTTAACGCCAGCGAAAAGTTTCCCGGCATCACCTCGGGCAAACAGCATGAATATATTGAAAAATTCATGGATGTATGCAACTATATTACCGATCACTGTACCGAAAATATAAATGTGGATGACCTCGCCGGTCTTGCCGGTTTCTCCAAATTTCATTTTTCGAGACTGTTCAAGCAGTTCTCCGGCGTATCCTGCTACGAATACCTGATGCAGAAAAGGATCGCTCATGCGGAAACGCTTCTGATGCAGCCGAATATCTCCATTACGGAGGTGGCGATGCGTTCCGGCTTCGGAAGTCTGTCCACCTTTAACCGTATCTTCAAAACAGCCAAACACTGTACCCCTTCGGAATACAAATCTCTGAACCGTCCGAAAAATTAACGGCACGATATGCGAAACGGCGTCATGGGAAACCCTTCTTCGTTATAGATCAGCGCGCCTTCATTCGTATTCCGGTAGCAATATCGTATCTCCCGAACCGCCGGCATATCGTCCCCGCATGTCAGAACCACTTTATGATCCAAAATCTGTACGCAGGCGCCATGCAGCTTCCCGTTCTCATCCAATAGTTCAAAATCCGTAACCGCCGAAGCAGAACATCTGCCTGCCGCCAGGAAAACCCCGGGACCGGCCGCGATATCCAGATTCTGTCCGGACTGTTTATGTACCGCAAACATACCTGAAGCATGACTGAATGTGAGCGTTACCTTCCATGCCATCTCTGTGCCTTCCGCGTCCGCAGCAGAAACATTTCCCCGACAGTCTTTCTCTTCACAAGGCTCCTTCGTACGTACTTTTTCTACAGATACGCTCTCAATCTGCGGTCCCTCACACTCCGATTCTTTTCCGTAAAGCCTCTTAGCCGCCTGCATGGCAAGCCGGAAGCCGATCCCCTCTTTATTGAGCGGATGCAGATCGTTGTCTTCCCCGATATCGATCGTCGTTATCATCGCAGTACCGGGAATCTCAAGCGCCCTTCTCTGTGCTTCTCTGACATATGGCCAGTCGCTGACCGTTTCGTCTCTGTCTGCGTCATAGCGTTCTACCCGGAAATTCGGAAGTTGCACATAGAGAAACGGCAGCTCTTCTCCCCATTTCTGCCGGTATCCCGCTACCATTCTCTTTGTCAGATCAAGATAACGGTCGGCCGTCTCATGTGTATTGGACTCCCCCTGATACCAGAGGATCCCCGCAACCGTATAGGGATGGCAGGGCGCCATCATCCCCTGATACAGTCCCGTAGGCTTCCAGCTCACGAAATCCGTCTCCCCGATCATGCCGCAGGATGCACCGGTCCGATACTTCCATTTGCCTGTCAGGTCTATTTTCTCATTTTCCCGAAAAAGCATATACGGCTTATCGTCTGTAAATCTCCCCTGCCCGATCTCGCTTTTTACACGAATCACGATAACATTCTTGCCTTCCTGTAAAACGCCCTCCGGCACCGTATATTTTCTGGGCGGATACTGATAATCGGTATGTCCCGCAAAAACGCCGTTTACATATACCGTATCGCTGTCCACGATCGTACCGAGCCACAATTTCATTGCTTTTCCGGCCAGCTGTTTTCCGACCGTGAACTCTTTATAAAACCAGACGCTGCCGATGAAATCTTTAAGCTCCGTATCCGTATCGTTAAAAAAGAACGGTACCTCTATTTCCTTCCATGCGGAAACATCCATTTGACCCTTTTCCCAGTTTTCCAAAAGTCCGGTATCCATACCGTCCAGACGTTCATGCCATGCATTTGCCTGCTGTTCGTTTTGTGCCAGCCGTTTCGTTACAAAATCATCATCACGATAGCAGTCAGCCGTCTCCAGAAAGTCGTCATATCCTTCCAGCATATCCCGTCCCATCCAGGATTCGATCCTCGAACCGCCGAGACTTGCATTGATCAGTCCCACGGGTACGCCTGTCATCCGGTATATATGTTTGGCGAAAAAATATGCCGTTGCGGAAAAATCCGGAAGCGTCTTTTGGGACACCGCTTTCCATTCGCCGCTCTCATGTTCTGCAAGAGGCGCATGAAATTCTCTGTGTTCCGTGATCTTAAACGTACGGATATTCCCGTTTTCACACTGATCCATTTCCCCGGGATAGCGGTCCATAACTCTGTTTATGGGCAGTTCCATATTAGACTGCCCGGCGCATATCCAGACATCTCCTACCACAATATCGTCAATTATCTTCTCTTCTCCGGCATCATCCCGGATCACCATTTGATATGCCCCGCCGGCATCGGTTTTCTGTACAAAAACTTCCCATTCGCCATCCGCATTTACATCACTGACGTATTCTTTTTCAAGAAAAGAAACCGTGACTTTTCTGCCGGGCTCATCTTTCCCCCAGATACGCACTTCTTTGCGCTGCTGTAATACCATACCGTTACTCAAAAGCCTCGGTAATTTTAATCTTCCCATATTTTCGCCTTCTTTCATCGGATCATGAAAATCCGAAATATGTCATTGCATTATGATAGCAGATTCCTTCCACGATCCTGCCAAGCGCTTCTTCATCATCCGGATACTCGCCGTTTTCCACAAGATCCCCGATCAGATTGCACAGGATACGGCGAAAGTACTCATGTCTGACATAAGATAAGAAACTCCGCGAATCCGTAAGCATGCCGATAAAACTGCCGAGCAGACCGGAAGCTGCAAGACTTCTCATCTGCTCTTCCATCCCGCTCCTGTGATCGTTAAACCACCACGCGCTTCCCTGCTGTATTTTCCCGATACAGGAATCATCCTGAAAACAGCCGATCACGGTGCCGATCGCCGCGTTATCGATCGGATTTAAGGAGTAAACGATCGTCTTCGGAAGCTGCTTCGTCACATCCAGCGCATTCAGGAAATCGGCAAGCTGTGCGGAAGGCGTGTAATTATCGATACAGTCCACGCCCGCGTCGGCGCCGACAGCGCTGAACAGTCTCTTGTTGTTATCACGTTTCACACCGTAATGAAGCTGCATGACCCAGTTTCTCTTATGATATTCCCGTCCCATCTTCAGCAGACATGCCGATATAAACTGCGCTTCTTCTTTCGGAGCCGGCATATTCCCTCTTAATCTATCCTGGAAGATCCTTTCGATGTCCTGTTCGGATGCCGGTGCGTACATAACATACGAAAGACCGTGGTCCGATACACGGCAGCCCATTGAGGCAAAGAAATCCATCCGTTTGCACAGCGCTGCAATAAGTGCTGAAAAACTGCTGATCTTCATGCCTGCAGCGTCTTCCAGTTTAAGCAGATATTCCCTGTAATCCGTCCTGCCCAGCGCAAACGCTTTATCCGGCCGCCATGCCGGCAGTACCCGCACCGCAAAACTCTGATCCTGCGCCAGCTTCCGGTGCCACTCCAGGGAATCCGCCGGATCGTCCGTCGTGCAAAGCAAGTTGACGCGGGAACGCGTGATCAGATTTCTAACGCTGAAACCATCTTCCTTTAACTTTTCGTTACACAGATTCCATACGGTTTCCGCTGTCTTCGTATTCAAAATACCGTTATAATCAAAATATCTTTGCAGTTCCAGATGACACCAGTGATAAAGCGGATTGCCGATAGCGCCTTCCAACGCCCCGGCCCATTTTATAAACTTCTCCTTATCGGATGCATCTCCCGTAATATAGCGTTCTTCAATACCTGCCCACCGCATCAGACGCCACTTGTAATGGTCTGCTCCCAGCCAGAGCCTTGTAATGTTATCAAATCTGATATCCTCATAAATCTCCCGCGGATCGATATGGCAATGGTAATCTATGACCGGCATTTTCTCCGCATATTGATGATATAGCTTCTGCGCAGTATCCGTCTTTAACAGGAAATCCTTATCCATGAAACGTCTCATAATGCTTTCTCCATTCAACCTTTCGCATAAAAATGTCATATTTTTTAAAATCAACGCTGTACACGGCCGGAAGCATTTCCCCCCGCAAGAGCGCTTACTTCTTCCATCGATACCATATTAAAATCGCCTTCAACAGAATGTTTTAAGCAGGAAGCCGCTACTGCAAACTCGATCGTCTCCTGCGGACCGTATCCGTTTAATGCGGCCGCGATCAGTCCGCCGCCGAAGCTGTCTCCGCCGCCTACACGGTCTACAATATGCATTTGATACTGTCTGCTGAAATAGTACCCGTTTCCATCATAAAGCATGGCCGACCAGTTATTATCATTGGCCGATATCGACTCCCTGAGCGTGATCGCAACTTTGTCAAAGCCAAAGCGGTCAGCCAGTTTCCGCGCCACCTCTTTGTATCCATCCTTACTTACTTTACCCGCCGTAATATCGGTATCGGACGCATGAATGTCAAACACATCCCCGGCATCTTCTTCATTGGCAATGCAGACGTCCACGTACTCGCACAGTCTGCTCATGACTTCTCCCGCTTTCTCTTTGCTCCACAATTTCTTACGGTAATTCAGGTCACAGGAAACGGTGATGCCCATCTCATGCGCCGCCTTACATGCGTCTAAGCAAATGTCGCTTACCGTATCGTTTAACGCCGGTGTGATCCCCGTAAAATGAAACCAGTCCGCTCCGTCCAGAATCTTTTTCCAGTCAAAGTCTTCTTTGGAAGCTTTACAGATCGCGGAATCCGCACGGTCATAAATGACCTTGGAAGGCCGCTGTGAAGCGCCTTTTTCCAGAAAATAAATGCCTACCCGTTCTCCGCCCCTTACAATACCGGATGTATCCACACCAAACCGGCGCAGATAATTCACCGCCGCCTGGCCGATTTCATGCCGCGGAAGTTTGGTAACAAATGCCGCGTCAAATCCATAATTTGCCAGAGATACCGCAACATTGGCTTCACCGCCGCCGTATGTGGCCCCGAACTGTTCCGCCTGTACGAAACGGTAATATCCTTCCGGTGCAAGCCGGAGCATGATCTCGCCGAATGTAACTATTCTTTTCCCCATCTTATCCATCCCTCTCTATTTTTCCGCTTTGTCCTTATAAACTGCGCACACTCACTGATTTCGGATCGCCCGAACGGTTTCTACCGTTTCTTTGACCATCTGTCTGATCTGGTCGAGTCCGCCGTTTTCTATCAATTCCTTTTTTACCATCCAGCTTCCGCCGCAGGCAATGACCTTATCACAGCTTAAATAGCTTTGCAGATTTTCCTTATTGACTCCTCCGGTCGGTAAAAACTGCAGTTTCGTATACGGCGCCGCCAGAGCTTTTACCGTACTGACCCCGCCAAACTGTCCGGCCGGGAAAAATTTCACGACTTTCAGCCCTCTCTTGACCGCCTGCGCCGCTTCCGAAGGAGTAACGCATCCCGGAAATACCGCAATATTTTTATCGATGCAGTAATCTACGATCTCCGGATCAAAACCCGGACTGACAATAAATTTTGCGCCTGCTTCGAGAGCCTGATCCACCTGCTGTATCGTTAATACCGTTCCTGCGCCGACAAGCATTTCCGGATGTGTTTTCGCCATGATACGAATCGCTTCTCCCGCCGCATCAGTACGAAACGTCACTTCCGCACAGGGCAGACCTTCTTCACAAAGCACATCGGCAAGTTTTTCCGCATCTTTGGCATCATCCAGCACAACGACCGGAACCACGCCATATTCATGAATCTTTTCCGCTATCTCCATCATCTTTAAACCCGATTTCCTTTCTTTTCCATGTTTATGTTATTTTCTCAGATATTTCCCAAGCGTCGCACGGACCGCTCCTTTTCCTGCACTAAGCTCCTTAAAATATTCACAGATCGATTCCGCCATACCGTTCTCATACAGATCGACGCCGAATATATTCTGATTCTCCAGAACCGGCCTGAGAATGTCTTTTACTTCGTCCCCCATGCCAAATACGACTTTCTGCAAATGCGGACATACTTCGTCAAGCAGCGGGTCGGGGCTGAGCGAAAACGGATTCCCGTTATCGTCTATTGCCATTAAATAGCGCAGCCACCCTGCCAGCACAAGCGGGATCATCTTCAGATCGGAAACACGAAGTTCCTTAGAGGCCTCATAGGCCTTAACGGTCTCTCCGAAGCGAATCGCCAGTTTCTGAGAAGTATCCGTTGCGATACGCTGCGGCGTATCCGGCATAAACGGATTGGGTATCCTGACATTGATGACCGTATCAATAAATTCCTTCGGATCGAGGATTCCGGGATCGACTACGACCGGAAGGCCTTCCTCATATCCGACTGTTTCTATCAGCTTCTTCAAATCTTCATCTTTCATTTCCTCGGAAATCTTCTCATATCCGAGCAGGCATCCATATACGGCAAGTGTCGTATGCAGCGGGTTCAGACAGGTGCACACTTTCATTTTTTCCACTTTGTTCACACGCTCTCTGCTCGTAAAGATAACCCCGCCCTTCTCAAGCGCCGGCCTGCCGTTTGGAAAAACATCTTCTATGACAAGATACTCGCATTCCTCCGCATTGACGAACGGCGCGATATAAGTATTTGCAGAAGTAACGACCGGTGTCTGTTCCGCAACGCCATCTTTAGTCAGGATCGCCTCAACCGATGCATCGGGTCTGGGTGTGATCTTATCGATCATCGTCCACGGAAATGAAACCTTACTGCGGTCACGGATATAATCCGAGAATCCCGCTTCCGCCAGACCGTTTCCCACCCACTGATCCGCAAATGCGGTAACGGCTACATACAGCTTATCGCCGTTATGGGAACAATTGTCCATGCTCACCATGGCGATCGGCTTTTGGCCGTCCAGATAACGCCTGTATAATAATGCGGTTACTTTTCCCATATAACTTGCGGCAGCTTCCGGTCCCGCGGCAAAATCCTTTTCTACGCCGGGAAAGAGCCGGCCTTTTGCGTCCGTAAGCTGGTATCCTTTCTCCGTAATGGTAAAAGATACGATCTGCAGAGAATCCTTGGTGAAAATTTCCTCGATTCTCTCCCGTTCTTCTTTATTCCCGGTATCCAGAATATGCGATTCCACAATGCTCCCGACTACCGTTTTATCGATATTTCCATCTGCTTTTAAAGTGACAAGAATATTCAGATCGTCATGGGGATTGTAGACTTTTTCTATGATCTCATAATCGTATCCTTCCACAACGACAAGGCCCTTCTCAAGTTCACCTTCGTTTAAAAGATTCTGTACGACATTCGCCTGGAACGCACGAAAAATATTGCCTGCACCAAAATGGATCCAAAAAGGCGCCTCTTTAGTCAGTTCCCTTACCTGACTGCGGTTATATTCCGGGAGACGATATCCTTTCCCCATCCACTCCTGTCTGTTCGATGCTCCTTCTATTCCCTGATCGTTTAAATACATCATTTTTTATCTCCCTTACTGATCGCTTCCCAAAGTCCGTTCAAATATGCTGCGCCAAGCGCCCTGTCATAAAGTCCGTATCCCGGCATGGCGACTTCGTCCCATATCATCCGTCCGTGATCAGGGCGTATCGGTCCGGTAAAACCGGTATCATAAAGCGCCTTCATGATCGCGTACATATCGAAACTGCCATCCGCAGACAAATGTGCCGCTTCTTCAAAATTCGTCGGCGTAATAAATTTCAGATTCCGCACATGGGCAAAGTGGATCCGTCCTTTTAAGGCATGGATCATTTCAACAAGATTATTCTCACGGTTTGTCCCGTAAGAGCCGGAACAGAAAGTCACACCGTTATGCGGATCGTCCACCATATGCATCATGCGCAGGATATTTTCCTGATTGATAATGATACGCGGCAGTCCGAACACGCTCCAGGCCGGATCATCCGGGTGGATCGCCATACGGATATCGTATTGGTTACAGACAGGCATGATCTTTTCCAGAAAATATTGCAGATTTGCAAATAATTTCTCGTCGTCAATATCTTTATATAATGCAAAAAGCTCTTTGATATGTTCCATCCGGTCCGGTTCCCAGCCGGGCATGATGCTTCCGTTCGCATCTCCCGCTATGGAGGCAAACATCGTCTCCGGATCAAGCGCATCCACCGCGTCCTGTGTATAGGCAAGCACCGAAGAACCATCCGGACGCACTCTTGCAAGCTCCGTTCTCGTCCAGTCAAACACCGGCATAAAATTATAGCAGACAAGATGAATGTCTTCTTTTCCCAGATTCTCAAGTGTTTCTATGTAGGCGTCAATATAAGTATCCCGATCGGCCGTTCCTGCCTTAATGGCATCATGTACATTCACGCTTTCGATTCCCGCAATATGAAGCCCCGAAGCTTCCACTTCCTCTTTCAGCGCCCTGATCCGCTCACGGCTCCATACTTCCCCGGGCGCCGTATCATACAATGTCGTGATGACTCCCGTTACCCCCGGAATCTGTCTGATCTGTTTTAAAGTGACCGTATCAAAACCGCTTCCATACCATCTAAACGTCATTTCCATTATAAACTTCCTGCCTCCTTCTTAGTCTGTGAGTCTGCTTTGCTCTTCCAGTTTTCCTTCTTAACACTATTAACATGATTATATAAACCGCCTGTACAAAATACCATTGCCCCGGTTGTTATCTATATTGCAAAAGTTGTTATATTTTGCTATTATTAAAATATCGCAAACTCTGAAAGGGATTTTGCCATTCTAATAACCGTGCCTTTCCGTATCTGGCCGGCGCACAAAAAGATTTCTATAGAAAGGAGCCGTTTCCGCAATGAAAAAACATACCCTGCAAAGTCCGTTCAGCGACAGACAATATATGCTCTCCCGTGACTTTGAAATCTATTATTATAACGACAAAACGCCCGCTAAAGTTGATTTTCATACACATGACTACTATGAATTCTACTTTTTTCTGGAGGGCGCCGTAAGCATACAGATCGAACAGAAGGTCTATCCCCTCCGTTTCGGCGATATCATGCTGATCCCGCCGGGAACCGCCCATCGACTGGTGATCCATGACAGTACCGTTCGTTACAGCAGATTCGTTTTCTGGATCAGTCTGGCCTACTGCAAAAGTCTTCATACGGCTTCCGGACACTACACGTACTTAATGCGCAGGGCCGAGGAAGACAAACTCTATATTTTTCACAATGACAGGATTACTTTTAATACGATACAGACAAAGATCTTACGCCTGTTAGAAGAAATTCATTCGGAACGCTTCGGCAAAGAGGCGCAGATTCCCTTATGTGTCAATGACCTGATCTTACATGTAAACCGTATCTTTTATGAAAAAGACCGTCCGGCATCCGAACGCATGGAAAGTTCTCTTTATGAAAAGCTGCTCGTTTATATGGAAGAACATATTGACGAAGACCTCTCGCTTGAGGGACTGGCCGAAATATTTTATGTAAGCAAATACCATATCGCCCACATATTCAAAGACAATCTGGGCATGTCCATTCATCAGTACATTATGAAAAAACGCCTCTTACTGTGTAAAGAAGCGCTTCTTAGCAACGAGAGCATCTCCAAAGTCTATTCATCGTACGGTTTTGGTGATTACTCGAGTTTTTATCGTGCATTCAAAAAGGAATATGGCATTTCTCCGAAAGATTTTAAGAAAGAGCATAGAAAGATATCGTCTGTGACGTAAATATACTGTCGATATGATGATAATTCTAAAATGGTTTTTCCAAGCCCCGAAGGCAGCAAAAAGGGATACCAGGGGAAACGCTTCCCCTGATACCCCTGCTTTCTGCATTTTTCAGATATCGTCTGTGACGTAAATACCCTTATTCACCTTGGTGAAGATGTGATTATTTATAATTCACGATCTTGCCAAAATCAGCCTTCAAAGAAGCGCCGCCAACCAGACCGCCGTCGATGTCAGGCTGTGCAAACAGTTCTGCCGCATTGCCTGCGTTTACGGAACCGCCGTACTGGATACGAACAGCCTCTGCCGTAGCTTCGTCATAGATTTCAGCGATGCAGTCACGGATACCCTTGCATACTTCTTCAGCCTGCTCTGTTGTAGCCGTCTTACCTGTACCGATAGCCCAGATAGGCTCATATGCGATAACCATACCTTTTACCTGATCTGCCGTAACTTCTGTCAGATCGGATTTGATCTGTAATCTGATCCAGTCCATTGTAACGCCCATTTCTCTCTGCTCTAACGTCTCGCCGCAGCAAAGAATCGGTGTAAGGCCGGCCTCCAACGCTTTCTTCACTTTCTTGTTAAGAAGCGCATCGTCTTCTTTGAAATAGTCGCGTCTTTCAGAGTGGCCGATGATCACATATTTCACACCTGCATCTTTTAACATAGCTGCAGAGATTTCGCCCGTATAAGCGCCTTTTTCTTCAAAGTACATATTTTCAGCGCCGACTTCTACATTCGTACCTTTCACAGCTTCAACAACCGGAACGATATCGATCGCAGGCACGCAGTATACAACATCCACATCATCGGATTTTACCAGGTCTTTTAATTCATCACATAATTTCACCGCTTCACTGGGCGTCATGTTCATCTTCCAGTTTCCGGCTACAATTTTCTTTCTTGCCATTTCCTTATTCTCCATTTCTTTATTTTTCTTCTTATTTATCGTCCGCAGCAGACTACACGGCGTAGTTGCCGCACTCTTTTTTCGGCTTTTCTTATTTATCGTCCGCAGCAACTACGCCGGGGAGTTCTTTGCCTTCCAGGAATTCGAGGGAAGCGCCGCCGCCTGTGGAAATGTGGCTCATCTTATCTGCGAAGCCGAGCTGATTAACTGCCGCTGCACTGTCGCCGCCGCCGATGATTGTTGTTGCATCTGTCTCAGCAAGAGATTTTGCTACTGCGATCGTACCTGCCGCCAACGTCGGATTTTCAAATACGCCCATAGGTCCGTTCCATACAACAGTCTTTGCGGATTTTACAGCGTCTGCATATAATTTGGCTGTTTCCGTACCGATATCAAGTCCTTCTTTATCTGCCGGAATCTGATCTGCTGTTACAACCTGTACGTCGATCGGTCCATCGATCGGATCCGGGAAATGATCTGCAATCGTGGTATCCACAGGAAGAAGCAGTTTCTTGCCGAGTTTGTCAGCTTTTTCCATCATTTCTTTACAGTAGTCAAGTTTCTCGTTATCTACAAGAGAGTTTCCGACTTCCATCCCTTTTGCTTTTAAGAACGTGAACGCCATACCGCCGCCAATGATCAGCGTATCGCATTTCTCTAACAGATTATTGATAACGTTTAATTTATCAGCAACTTTAGCGCCGCCGAGGATTGCTACGAAAGGTCTTACCGGGTTCTCAACTGCATTGCCGAGGAAATCAATTTCTTTCTGCATTAAGTATCCGACTGCGTTCTCGCCGCCTTTTTCAGCAATATATTTCGTAACGACAGCTACCGATGCATGCGCTCTGTGTGCGGAACCGAAAGCGTCACATACATAAACATCCGCCAGATCCGCCAGTTCTTTTGCGAAAGCTTCGCCTGCATCTGTCGGTTTTGTCTCTTCTTTGCCGCGGAAACGGGTATTCTGAAGAAGCACTACATCGCCTTCATTCATAGCCGCAACTGCTGCCGTAGCAGCTTCGCCCGTTACCTTATCATCAGCAACGAAGTTCACTTCCTTGCCTAATTTTTCGGATAATCTTTTAGCAACCGGTGCAAGAGATTCTCCCTCATTAGGGCCGTTCTTTACTTTGCCGAGGTGGGAGCAGAGAATTACTTTGCCGCCGTCTTTGATCAATTTGTTGATCGTCGGAAGCGCTGCATTGATACGTGTTTCATCAGTGATCTCACCGTTCTTCAGCGGTACGTTAAAATCGCATCTTACCAGAACGCGTTTTCCTTTTACATTAATATCATCTACGGATTTCTTATTTAATCCCATTCTTCTTTCCTCCAATTCTGATTACTGCTCTTATTTACACAATAGCGAAAACAAGGTCCGGCCCAACAAGGCCGGACCTTAATAGATCTTAGCTTAGATTTCTCTTACTTATCACCAAATTACAAGAAATTAGCCTAATTCAGCAAAGTATTTGATTGTTCTAACCATCTGGCTTGTGTAGCTGTTCTCATTGTCATACCATGAAACAACCTGTACCAGATTGTCTGCGCCAACCATAGTCTGTGTTGCATCGAAGAGAGAACCATATCTCATACCGATAACGTCGGAAGATACGATTTCTTCTTCATTGTAACCGAAGGACTCGTTAGCTGCTGCTTTCATAGCTGCATTGATCTCGTCTTTTGTTACGGATTTCTCAACTGTAGCTACCAGGATTGTTGTAGAACCTGTCGGGGTAGGAACACGCTGAGCGGAACCGATCAGTTTGCCGTTCAGTTCAGGAATAACAAGACCGATTGCCTTAGCAGCGCCTGTGCTGTTAGGAACGATATTGATAGCGCCTGCACGTGATCTTCTCAGATCGCCTTTTCTCTGCGGTCCGTCAAGGATCATCTGATCGCCTGTGTAAGCATGGATCGTGCTCATGATACCGGATTTGATCGTAGCAAGATCATTCAACGCTTTTGCCATAGGAGCAAGGCAGTTTGTTGTACAGGAAGCTGCTGAAATAATGTTATCATCTTTTGTTAATGTTGTGTGGTTTACATTGTAAACGATTGTAGGAAGATCGTTTCCTGCAGGAGCGGAAATAACAACTTTCTTAGCGCCGGCATTGATGTGTGCCTGTGCTTTTTCTTTAGATGTGTAGAAACCGGAGCACTCTAAAACTACGTCTACTCCAAGTTCTCCCCAAGGACAATTGTTAGCATCCGGCTCTTTGTAAATCTTAAGTGTTTTGCCATCAACCGTGATAGAATCTTCACCTGCTGTAACTGTGTCGCCTTTCTCATATCTTCCCTGTGAAGAATCGTACTTTAACAAGTGTGCTAACATCTTAGGACTTGTTAAATCGTTGATTGCTACTACTTCGTATCCATCTGCACCGAACATCTGTCTGAATGCAAGACGACCGATACGACCAAAACCATTGATTGCTACTTTTACTGCCATTTTCGTTTCCTCCTAATATAAATAGATTATATTTTATATTATTTCGCCCGACTGCGCAAAACAATCCGGCAAAATTTTGTCAACAAAGTTATTTTACCTAATTTGTCCTCAAAATTCAAGGTGTAAATCAAAAATATTTGGAAATACTTGTACTTTTTTCCAAAATGAACTACACTGATGAAAGATTTAAAATGGACGCGCTGATAATATTATAAAAGTATACCACATAAGGAGGCCTATTATGCCTGTTACAGCAGATTACCATATGCACACTTCTTTTTCCGGCGATTCAGATGCGCCAATGGAAGACATGATCTTACAGGGAATCCGCCTCGGTCTGACCGAAATGTGCTTCACGGAACATCAGGACTTCGATTTTCCCATATCCAAAGAATTCCCTGCAGGTTTTTTTGAAACCAATCCCGACTCTTATCTCTATGATTTTCTGAAATATAAAGAAAAATATGCCGGCCGGATCAAACTGCGCTTTGGCATAGAACTTGGCATGCAGCCGCACCTGTCCAAAAAAAATGCCGCTTTTGCCAAAGCGCACGAATATGATTTTATCATTGCCTCTTCTCATTTGTGCAACGGGCAGGATCCCGGATTCCCGGAATTTTATGAGGACAAAACACAGGAAGAAGGCTACCGCATATATTTTGAATCCATTCTTGACAACCTGAAAGTTTACAGCAATTTTGACGTTTACGGCCATCTGGACTATGTCGTCCGCTACGGTCCGAAGAAGGACGAAGGCTATTCCTATGAAAAGTACCGCGATATCTTCGACGCCATTTTAAAGAAACTGATCGCAGAAGATAAAGGTATCGAACTCAATACCAAAGGCCTTTCCAAAGGATTGCGGGACGTCAACCCCTGTACTGCCATCATCCGCCGCTACCGGGAACTGGGCGGGGAGATCATCACCGTCGGTTCCGATGCGCACACACCGGAACAGATCGCGGCACATTTTGATCAGGCTGCGGCAATCCTGACTGCATGCGGTTTCCGCTATTACTGCACTTTTGAGAATAGGACCGCGGCTTTCCACAAGTTATGATCTTAAAATCACGCCGCCGCCAAGCACATAATCATTTTCATAAAAAACGACTGCCTGTCCGGGCGTAATGGCACGGACGGGCGCATGGAAACTGCATTTTATCCTGTCTTCCCCGACTCTCTCGATCAGACATTTTTCCCCTTTATGCGCATAACGGATCTTCGCCAGAACTTCCCGCGGCGTGTTAAGCGCTTCCATTCCCATCATATTCAGGTTACCGCAAAACAGAACCTCCCCGAAAACATCCTGCGCCTCACCGATAACGACTTCGTTGCTCTCCGGCCTGATCTGCGTTACAAATACAGGATGTCCCATAGCCAGATTTAAACCTTTGCGCTGCCCTACCGTATAATGTGTGATGCCAAGGTGTTCCCCCAATATCGTCCCGTCTTTGGTGACATAGTTACCTTTTCCCGGCACCCTGCCCTGTGCCTCTTTATCGATAAACGCCGCATAATCATTGTCCGGAATAAAGCAGATCTCCTGGCTGTCCGGCTTATGCGCCACCGGAAGATCTTCTCTTGCCGCAATCATGCGTATCTCTTCTTTCGTATAGGCTCCTGCCGGCATCAATGTATGGGCAAGCTGGTACTGGGTCAGATTATAAAGCGCATAGGTCTGATCCTTGGCCCCTGCCGCGGAGCCGGCAACGGCATATCTCCCGTTCGGAAGACGCACGATTCTGGCGTAATGACCGGTCGCAATATATTCTGCGCCGATCTCCAGACTCCTTTGCAGCAATGATTCCCATTTGACGTAACGGTTGCAGGCAATACAGGGATTCGGCGTCTCTCCTTTTAAATATGCCTCCACAAAATAATCCATTACCTTTTCTTTAAATTCTTTTCTGAAATTCATGACATAATGCGGAATATCCAGTTTCTGCGCCACAAGCCTGGCATCGTTGACTGCCGATAAACCGCAGCACCCGCCGTTTTCCGCCTGCACCGCGGCTTCTTCATCCTGCCAGATCTGCATGGTGACGCCAATAACGTCATATCCCTGTTCTTTCAATAAATATGCGGCCACCGAAGAATCTACGCCACCCGACATCCCTACTACCACTTTTGTTTTCATCATCTTACCTTTCCCTGATATCCTGCTCTTCCAAAAATGCCGCACGCCTGCGGCGCTCCGGCTTTGCATCCGATCCTGTTCTGCTTTCCCGGATTGACGCATACTATGAAATGACAACTGTTCTAAGCAGGTATCACATGCATCGCAAAAATCCTCTGTTAATCGGCACCATTATTTTGACCGTCACCGGACTGCTCAGCCGCTTTATCGGCTTTTTCTACCGCATTTTCCTGTCGCAGACATTCGGCGCGGAAGGCATGGGCATCTACCAGCTCATCTCTCCGGTGCTTGCCCTATCCTTTTCTTTGACCGTATCGGGCATGCAGACGGCCATTTCCAAATATGTGGCCAGTGAAACGACGACGCACGACTATAAAACATCCTTCCGCACCTTATGGATCGGTTTCCTGATCTCCATGGCGCTTTCGTTTGGCTGCGCCGCTTTTATTTATCAATATTCGGAATGGATCGCCGTAACTTTTCTGATGGAAGAGCGGACAGCGCCCTTGCTTCGTATCATCTCGCTTTCCATTCCTATGGCTACGGTACATTCCTGTATCAACGGCTACTTCTACGGTATCAAGAAGACTGCCATTCCGGCTCTGTCGCAATTATCGGAACAGGTTGTGCGGGTAGGCTCTGTCTATCTGATCAACCATATCTGCATGCAGCGCCATATGACGCCTACGATCAGTTTTGCCGTGGTCGGTCTTGTCATCGGCGAAGGCGCTTCCATGATCGTTTCCCTGCTGGCTGTCATCGGCCGCTCTTTTCAGGTTTTTGATAAACCTGCCCTTCTTGGAAAAATATTCGGACGCGGCAGCCTGGCATCATCTTATTATCAGATTACCGGAAAACTGCTGCAGCTTGCCGTCCCATTGTCGTTAAACCGTATTATTATAAATATCCTGCAAAGCATCGAGGCCATCTTCATTCCCAACAAACTCATGGCCTACGGTTTAAATAATGCCGATGCGCTTGGTGTCTATGGTGTACTTACCGGCATGAGCCTGCCCCTTATCCTCTTTCCGTCGGCTATCACCAACTCCATTTCCGTCCTGCTTCTGCCCATCGTCTCCGAAGCGGAAGCAAGCGGCAATCAGCGTGCCGTTACCAAAGCCATCATGAAATCACTCAAATACTGTCTGCTCCTTGGCTTTGGCTGTACTGCCATCTTCCTTCTGTGCGGCCGCATGGCAGGACGGCTCTTGTTCAAAAGCGAGCTGGCCGGAAGCTTTATCCTGACACTCAGTTTTATCTGCCCGTTTCTTTATATCGCAAGTACGTTAAACAGTATTCTGAACGGCCTCGGTAAAACCGCACTGACTTTTTTTTACAGTATCGTCAGCCTGCTCGTACGCCTGTTGTTCGTTTTTTTCGCCATTCCAGGCTGGGGCATCAAAGGATACCTGTGGGGCATGCTGGCAAGCCAAATGGTACAGACTTTTCTCTGCACCATCTCCGCCCTGCGGATCTCATGGCGCATGCAGGCCGACTGACGCTTGCGAATCTTTCTTTAATATACTATAATATACCTGTTTAGGCAACTTAAGAGATATCATATATAAGGCAGGCGCAAAACACAGGGCGGATGGGAATAAGTCCCTGCGATTTTTCACGGAGCGAAAGCGCGCCGCCAAAGGGACTTATTCCCATCCGTCCTGTGTTTTGCGCCTGCCCTATGAACAGCAAAGGAGTTAAATAAAAATGTCGTTTCGTTACATAAGCCAACTGCCGACACCGGAAGAGATCCGTGAGCAGTTTCCGGTTCCGGCACATCTTGCCGAACTTAAGAAAAAACGCGATCAAGAGATTGCGGACGTCATTACCGGCAAAAGCAATAAATTCCTGGTCATTATCGGCCCCTGCTCTGCAGACAACGAAGATGCGGTCTGTGACTATATCAGCCGTCTTACCAAAGTAAACGAACAGGTCAGGGACAAGCTGATCCTGATTCCCAGAATCTACACAAATAAACCGAGAACGACCGGCGAAGGTTATAAAGGAATCGTCAGCCAGCCTGATCCAGAGAAAAAACCCGATTTTACCGCAGGACTGATCGCCATGCGGAAAATGCACATCCGCGCCATGGAAGAATCGGGCCTTACGGCTGCCGACGAGATGCTTTATCCTGACAATTGGGGTTATGTAGAGGACATCCTTTCCTATGTCGCTATCGGGGCACGCTCTGTTGAAGACCAGCAGCATCGTATGACAGTCAGCGGTTTCGATGTTGCCAGCGGCATGAAGAATCCGACCAGCGGCACGCTTTCCGTCATGTTGAATTCCGTCTATGCGGCGCAGCATTCCCACTCGTTCATCTACCGCGGCCATGAAGTACTGACTTCCGGAAACCCGCTTGCACATACCGTCCTCAGGGGCGCCGTCAACAAACACGGACAGAGTATACCGAATTATCACTATGAAGATCTGGTCAGACTGCTTACACTTTATAACGAACATGACCTGGTCAATCCGGCCTGCATCATAGACGCCAACCATAACAATTCCAACAAAGACTATGCGCAGCAGATCAGGATCGTAAAAGAGGTTATGCACAGCAGAAAACTAAGTCCTGACATTTATAAACTCGTAAAGGGCGTTATGATCGAAAGTTATCTGGAAGAAGGCGCACAGGAGATCGGCGGCGGCGTTTACGGAAAATCCATTACCGACCCATGTCTTGGATGGGATGCATCAGAGCGTCTGATCTATGATATCGCGGAATATTAAAAAAAGGCTCATCCTCTCGGATGGGCCTTTGCATATACTTCTCTGATATGGCTGTGATGCAGATTGGCATAAATCTGCGTGGTAGATATGTCGGAATGCCCGAGCATCTCCTGCACGCTCCGCAGATCCGCTCCGTTTTCTACCAGATGCGCCGCAAAAGAATGGCGCAGGGTATGCGGCGTAATATCCGCCTTAATATCCGCTTTTCTCGCATAATATTTGATCAGTTTCCAGAATCCCTGCCTGCTCATCGGCAGTCCGGAACAATTGGCAAACAATATTTCGGATTTTTTATCTTCTATCATGGAAAGTCTGACGCCGTCCAAATAGCGCTCCAATGCGCTTTTCGCAGCAGCGCCGAAAGGAATCACTCTCTCCTTGCTGGCATCCCGGCAGATCAGATAACTCATCGGCAGATTGACATCCGATACTTTCAAAGTGATCAGCTCCGTCACGCGAATACCTGTCGCATACAGAAGTTCTAACATTGCCTTGTCGCGGATCTCCTTGGGTGAATCCCCGCACGGCTGTTCCAAAAGACGCACCACTTCTTCGGGCGTCAGGATTTCCGGTATCTTTTTCTCTATTTTTGGTGCTTTTAATTTCTCTGTAACATCCTTTGTTACCATGCCTTCCTGCATCAGGAAATGATAGAATGCCTTCAGGGACGCTACATTTCGTGAAACCGTAGCAGCGGCAAAATGATTAGCTTCCAGATATTGTATATATGCACATAGCGTTTCCGCAGTTACATCGCCGACCTGGGAAATTCCCTCCTGCGATATAAAATTCTGCATTTTCTCTAAATCCCGTTTATAAGACATCTCTGTATTGTTTGAAGTTTTCTTTACATTATGTAAATAAGATATAAACGCTGTAATCTCTTTTTCCATCTACCCGGAAACCCTTCCTTGACATATGGTTTTATGTTGCTGAAACCACCATCACTTTAATATTATAAGCAGAATTCTTCCGAAAAGCAAATGGATTTTTCCCGATTTTTCGGGCGTTTTCAGCATATTCCTGCCAAAACACAACATATCGTCAGCATCATATTTTATGTCTACCATATCTTGAAAAAATATCGGAAAAAAAATTAAAAAATCTTCAATATAAAATGAACGATTTTTGGGTTTACATAACTCTCCACCACACAGCCTGAAATGATGATAAGAAGGATCCCAAGAAGTTTCATTCCTTTCCGCACAATAAACTGGCTTCCCGCCAGATATCGTCCATCCAGTCCATCTACCCTGCCATAAAGTTCCCTATGACAGTCAAGTCCCCACTGCAGCAGCAGAAAATAACCCGGTATCAGTAAAAAACCCTGGGGAAAGATACTTGCCGCCATGAAAAAAAGACCCCTGATGCCATAACGAACCACTGCTACCGTCAGGATACAGCCGGCGCTGATCCCAAGATAACAGACATATCCGCATACGATCGGAAGTCCTATCATTGTCGAAGCAAGCATACCGATCACCAATACGGTGGATACTCTGTGCTTGACAATATAACCAAAGAGATAATTTCCATTTAATTCACTGTTTTGCAGGCGTTTCATCATTTCCGCATTTAAAAGGCCATCTTCTCCCGTCCAGATATCATATCGGATATTAACGAGTAAGATACCCAGAAATAACCCTATCATAAACAAATACAACAAATAATAACCGCCTTTATTCATTTGCCTTGTCAGCATATACACTCCCTCTTTCCGACTAACTAAATATATGTTGGGAAAAGGAAGTATATACGCACAATATGCAGTATATGATGCTGCAATTTATCAACAATATTTATTTTTATAAGCCATGATCGCCGCTACGGTCTTACTGTCCTGAATCTTACAGTCATAGATCATCTGTATCAGTTCTTCGATATCGTGAGCTTCCACGTCAATCGATTCGTCTTCGTCCAGATGCTGCTTCCCCGGTTTTAAGTCCGTGGCAACATAAACGTCGATTTTTTCATTACAAAAAGCAACCGTCGTCCGTAAGGACATCAACAGCTCCATTTTCCCGGCGCTGTATCCTGTCTCTTCCTGTAATTCCCTGGCCGCCGCAATATGCGTCGGCTCATCGGCACTGTCTAAGGCTCCCGCGGGAATTTCCAATGTTTCCCGGTCAAGCGCATTCCGGTACTGGCGCACCATGAGCAGCTTTCCTTCTTCATTGACAGCCACAACGGCCGCAGCGCCTTTGTGACCGATGAAATCCCATTTTACGATATTGCCGTTTGGCACTTTCACCGTATCCTGATAAAAATCAATGATTACACCTTTATATACCAATGTTCTTTCAAGACGTTCACACTTCTCCATAATGATCTCTCCGCCTTTCCTGTAATCCTACAAAAGCGCTTCCCCAAGCAGTTTCTTTACGCTGACCAGTTTGACGCAAAGCACGAACAGATCCGTTGCAGCCGCCATTTCTTCTGCTGTGGGAAATGTCGGAGCAATACGGATATTGCTGTCTTTGGGATCTTTGCCGTAAGGGTATGTCGCCCCCGCCCCGGTAAGAATAACACCCGCTTCTTTACACTTTGCAACGATTGCCTTGGCACAGCCTTCCATTGCGTCAAAAGAAATGAAGTATCCGCCTACCGGTTTCGTCCACTCTGCAATTTCCAGACTGCCTATTTCTCTGTCCAGAACCTCCAAAACAGCTTCAAATTTAGGCCGGATAATGGCAGCGTGTTTCTTCATATGCTCCGAAATACCATCCATGTCCTTAAAATATCTGACATGGCGCAGCTGGTTGACCTTATCATAGCCGATTGTCAATACCGTCATAAACTCCTTAATATATTCCAGGTTTGCCAAAGAGGAAGCCATTCCGGCTATACCGCCGCCTGCAAAACTTACCTTGGACGTTGAACAGAATTCAAACACGATATCAGGATTGCCCGCCTTTTCGCATTCGCTTAAAATCTCCAGTATACTGTCCTGTTTGTCTTCATATAAGTGGTGAACCGCATAAGCGTTATCCCAGTAAATTCTGAAATCTTCGGCTGCCGGTTTCAGCGCTGCGAATCTTCTTACGGTTTCATCCGAATAAGAAAATCCCTGCGGATTGGAATATTTCGGCACACACCAGATTCCCTTTACTGCCTCGTCTTCATTCACATATTTCTCTACCAGATCCATATCCGGTCCATCGGACGTCATCGGTATATTGATCATTTCAATACCGAAATACTCCGTGATCTTAAAATGTCTGTCGTATCCCGGAACAGGACATAAAAATTTTACTTTATCCAGTTTACACCACGGCGTACTTCCCATAACGCCATGTGTCATGGAATGCGCTATAGAATCATACATAATGCTCAGACTGGAGTTTCCATATACAAGAACATTCTGTGCAGGAACACCCATCATGTCTCCTAACAGCTTTCTTGCTTCCGGAATGCCTTCCAGCAATCCATAATTTCTGCAGTCGAATCCATCCTGTGTTTGGAGCGTTGAACCGGAATTGAAAACATCCATAATGGGCATAGTCATATCAAGCTGTGCTGTCGTCTGCTTACCTCTGGACATATCCAGTTTGATCCCCTTACTCTTCTCCCCGGCGAATTTCTTCTCAAGCTCTTCTTTTAATAATATCAATTCTTCTTTACTCATCTCTTTGTATGGCTTCATAATTTTCTCCTCCAGTCCTGCATAATTGTATACAATCATACACCGTCAATTATTCTACTACAAACTTTTTCGGAAAACAAGCATAAACCGAAAAAATATTGCCAAATTCTCCGCACAAAAAAACTCTGTAGATTTCTCCACAGAGTTTTAAGCACTATTTAGCATAGTCGATAACGCGGCTTTCACGGATTACATTGACTTTGATCTGTCCGGGATACTCCAACTCAGCTTCAATCTGTTTGGAAATATCTCTTGCGAGCAATATCATGTCCGCATCTGTAATCTGTTCCGGAACTACCATAACACGAATCTCTCTACCTGCCTGAATAGCAAAAGATTTATCAACACCTTTGAAATTGTTTGTAATGTCTTCTAATTGTTTTAACCTGCTTGTATATGTTTCTAACGTTTCTCTTCTTGCACCCGGTCTTGCAGCAGATATCGTATCTGCAGCCTGTACCAGACATGCGATCAATGTCTGAGGCTCAACATCACCATGATGAGACTCTACTGCATTGATAACAATAGGTGATTCTTTATATTTTCTACAAAGCTCTACACCTAACTGAATATGAGAACCTTCCATTTCATGATCAACCGCTTTACCGATATCATGCAGAAGTCCCGCCCGTTTCGCCACTCTGACATCCAGACCCATTTCTGCCGCCAGAAGGCCTGATAACTGCGCTACTTCTATCGAATGTTTTAAAGCATTCTGACCATAACTGGTTCTAAATTTCATCTTACCAAGCAATCTGATCAGTTCAGGATGAATACCATGTACACCAACTTCCAGCGTAGCGGCTTCACCTTCTTCTTTTATCATTACTTCTACTTCTTTCTGCGCCTTTTCCACCATTTCCTCGATCCTTGCCGGATGGATACGTCCGTCTACGATCAGTTTCTCAAGCGCAATTCTTGCCACCTCACGACGAATCGGGTCAAATCCTGATAAGATAACTGCTTCCGGTGTATCGTCTATGATCAGATCAACACCTGTCATCGTTTCGAGAGTCCTGATGTTACGTCCCTCTCTACCGATGATTCTTCCCTTCATCTCGTCATTCGGAAGCTGTACAACAGATATTGTTGTTTCGGAGACATGATCTGCGGCGCATTTCTGGATCGCCGTAACTACATATTCCTTCGCCTTCTTATCTGCTTCTTCCTTCGCCCTGCTTTCTACTTCCTTGATCATTACAGCGGCTTCATGTTTCACTTCATCTTCAACAATTTTCATCAAATAATCTTTTGCTTGTTCGGAGGTTAAACCTGAGATTCGTTCCAGTTCCTGTAATCTTTGCTCGTTTAACTTTGCAATCTCTTCTCGCTGTTTGGCAAGAGATTCTTCTCTCGCTGCCAGACTTGCTTCCTTCTTTTCAATAGCATCCGCTTTTTTATCGATGTTCTCTTCCTTCTGCTGAACCCTGCGCTCATACCGCTGCGCCTCAGCCCGACGTTCCTTGATTTCTTTATCCAGCTCATTCTTCGCATGGATCGTTTCTTCTTTTGCTTCAAGTAACGCTTCGCGCTTCTTCGTTTCAGCCGTTTTCAGTGCTTCATCGATAATCTCTCTCGCCTTCTCATCTGCGTTACCAAGCTTGGCTTCCACTACCTTTTTACGATAATTGGTCGCTATAGCTGCGGTGGCCGGAATCGATACGAGCAATGTGATGCCTACTGCTATCACAATATCAAGCATTTACAGGAGCACCTCCTTATTAAATTTTCATTGTACATATCTATAATAGAATGTATGTGCAAAAACATTCTAATTAGCAAATTACAACAATCTAATTCTACCTCTAAAATTATGTTATGTCAAGTAGAAGTGCTCTGGAGATTACGTCCGTGTGAAATCCCTTCCGGTAAAGAAAACCGCACATTTTCTGTTTTTCCACATAAGTTGCGTCCTGCGCACGAAAATTTTTTTTCACAAGAAGATTCCGGATCATAGTAATTTCATCTATTTCCTGTCCCTCTTCTTTTAATTCATCGAAAATTTTTACAATCAGTTCCCTGCCGATTCCCTTTTGCTGCAGATCGTTCTCAATACGCCTTCGGCTTTTGTTCTGCATATGGTATTCGATAAAGCTTCTGGCATACCTTTCATCATCTATGTAGCCGTAAGATTCCACATATGCCACAGCCGTCTCAATGATATCCTGGGGATATCCTCCCTGCTTCAGTTTATCTGCAAGCTGCTTTCTTGTATAGTCTTTGACCTTTAACAGGTTCATAGACCGCAGTTTCGCTCTTTTGGGCAGAATTTCATGAAAAATGCTCCTGTATGCATCTTCCGTCAGTTCTTCTCCCTGCTTCATATGAAAGCGCCGCAGTTCTCCTTTGTATAGTACAAATGTCATCTCTCCATCCAGGACGACACGGAATCTCGACTTCGTAATCGCGGTTATCTCTGTTATCATCATATGCTTTCTGATTCCATCCTCTGCTTATGTCAAAGACGCTGCGTCGGCTTTATCCTTTGACGCCTTCGTTTTCTCTTTGGCAGCGCTCTCCTTGGCAGGCTTCTCACCACCCGGTGCGGCCTTGTCCGCCTGTTCCGGTATTTCCAGATTAAACAACTCCCGCACCTTCAGTTCCACTTCATCACATATTGCCGGATTGTCTTTCAAATACTGTTTGGCATTCTCTCTGCCCTGGCCGATCTTATTTCCGCCGTAAGCATACCATGCACCGCTCTTACTGATAATGCCGTTTTCAGCTGCCAGATCGAGTATATCGCCGACACAGGAGATACCTTCCCCGAACATAATGTCAAATTCCGCTTCTTTAAACGGCGGCGCAATCTTATTTTTTACGACTTTGACCCTTGTTCTGTTGCCGATCACTTCTCCGCCCTGTTTTAATGCTTCTATCCTTCTGACATCCAGTCTGACGGAAGAATAGAATTTCAATGCGCGGCCGCCGGTAGTCGTCTCCGGATTCCCGAACATGACACCTACTTTCTCACGAAGCTGATTGATAAAGACTACCGTACAGTTGGATTTGCTGATGACACCCGTCAGTTTACGAAGTGCCTGAGACATCAGCCTCGCCTGCAGCCCGACATGAGAATCTCCCATGTCTCCATCGATCTCGGCCTTGGGAACAAGCGCCGCAACAGAGTCTACCACAACGATATCGATCGCTCCTGAACGTACCATTGTCTCCGTAATTTCCAAGGCCTGTTCTCCGTTATCCGGCTGTGAAATATATAAATTGTCTACATCAACACCGATATTTTTCGCATAAACGGGATCCAGCGCATGTTCCGCGTCGATAAAACCGGCAATGCCGCCGCGTCTTTGTACTTCGGCTACCATATGCAGGGTAACCGTCGTTTTACCACTGGATTCCGGGCCGTATATCTCTATGATTCTTCCCTTGGGAATTCCGCCAAGTCCCAAAGCGATATCCAGACTTAAAGAACCCGTCGGTATCGTCTCTACATTCATCTGTGCAGCCGGATCGCCTAACTTCATGACCGCACCCTTTCCAAACTGTCTCTCTATCTGCCCAATAGCAGCGTCCAATGCTTTTAATTTTTCTTCTCTTTCCATTTTAATTACCATACCTTTCTCTCAGCCTGCGATATTTGCTGCCAAAACGCTGTCAGCGTCGGCACAGATTCACATGCGAAAAATTTATTTTCCACGCAAATCTTCTTTTCGCACCAGAACATCCGTTCTCATTCAAGAGTAAAACAAATGTTCGATTTTGTCAACATTTTCTTTTCACAGCCGCTTCATAAGTTACTGCTATTTTATCATGTATAAAGTCCAATAAACATCCCTTTATGCATCCCTCCCTTTTTTTATTTTTTTGCTTTGAAAAATTGGCGAGACGCCGGATATGCAAAGCAGAATATTTGACAGAGCGCCTTTCCGTAATGAAATACTATGCAAAGAGAAAAGACGCTCCGTTAAATTTTTAGAAAGTTTTCAAATAATCCTCATATTCATGGTAGGTGACCGTTACATAACCCTCGTCATGGTTCAGGCCGATCTCCATTCCCTGCGGTGTATAAAATACGATCAAGTTCCCCGGAGTCATAAACATCTGTGTGATCTCCTGATCGGATAACCGGTCTAATGCATCGACACTGCCGTTCTGTTTCTGGCTTCTGTATCTGAAATCTACGGAAAAATCATCATCCACGGAAAGAATATCCGTATTCTCCAAAACAACCCCGTTTTCCAAATCGATATTAATGCAATAGAGCGTGATAGAATCGTAATAATCCGAATAAACGGTTTCGGAAAATACAACGCTCAAAATATCCTCACTCATATAGGTCACATAACCCACTGCGGAAACATAGAAATAGCTGCTGCCATCTTCTATATATTTAGAATATTCCTGTTCATAATAGTCGGTAAAAAAAGAAATTTCCGATTTCAGGGCGTCATTGATCCAATCTCTGTTCGGTATGCGTCCTCCTACTACCTCGGGATATTCTACCGCGATCATGACGTTATCGCCGCCCTCTTCATACTCCCAATAATTCCAGTCAATCGAATAAGAAAGATCTTTTATATCATCATGCAGGGTATAATACTCGTCATCATCATAGTTGTAATATTCATCATCATCGTAATCGAAGTCGTCATAATCGTCATAAAAGTAGTCTCTGTCATAATCATCATAGTCATTATGATCATCAAAGTAGTCTCTGTCATAATCGTCATAGTCATTATGATCATCACGCCGCCTGCCCGCGTCATCCTCTTCTTCCTGCTCTTCGAAGCGATCTGCCTCATCATAATCACGATAGGAATCGTCTACCCGTTCATCCTCATAGCCTTTTTCCTTTTCGAAAATAACACCCAGAGCATGACCGATCAGCGCAAACACCGCGGTCAAAAAAAGAAGTGAAATACCGATGATAACGCCGATAATCAGTCCGGTGTTCTTTTTCCGGGGCGGTACGGCATAAGGACTGTACGGGTTATAGCCGTAAGAATCCGGGCCATACGGATTTCCATAAGGATTATTCCCATAATTACTGCCATACTGATCATTTCTATATTGGTTGTTTCCATGCTCTTTCTTACCGTATGTATTACTGCCCGGCTGCATATTCCCGTAAGGATCATTCCCTGCCGGAGTGCCATTTGGCATATTTCCGTAAGCATTGTTCCCTGCCGGAGCGCCGTTTGGCATATTTCCGTATACGTTGCTTCCTGCTGGAGCGCCGTACATATTGTTTCCCTGAATATCGTTTCCTGTCGGAACGCCATATGCCGCATTTCCGCCGGCATATCCTTCTGTCGGGACGCCGTACGTGTTGTTTCCGTATGCACTGTTTCCTGTCGGAGCGCCGTACATGCTGTTTCCCTGAACATTGTTTCCCGGCAGACTGCCGTATGTATCATGATTCGGCTGCATGGTATCCCCAGAGGCACCTCCATACGGCATAATACCCGGCTGACCGTCAGTATCCGAATGCTCTCCCGAAAATAGTCCTCCCGTATTACGATATTCCGTATCGATATCCGGTGTCTGGTAGATCTCCTGCAACGACTGCGTTTGATAAACATCCGGCGTTGCATAGATTTCGTTATCGGACTGCTGCGGTTCCTCTATTTCTCCACCGTTATCAGGCTGCTGTTCTGTTTGTGCCTCATTTTCGAACTGTTGTACCGGTTCGGCCTGTTCCGCCTCTTCGGACTGCGGCACCAGACTGCTGCTCTGTGACTGTTCCTGCTCGAATTGCTCCCTTTCACTCATTTTATGACGCTATCCTTTCTCTTAGGTTGCTTTCCCTGTTACGATACTGGTTACGATTTCTTTGCACCGAAAGTGACTTCGCTGTAATATGCGAGAATGGACTCCCGCATCAAAGATAAGGCCGCGGAAACGCTGCTCTCACGAACCTTCATCCGGTTGCCGCTGAACCTGCATTCTTTTATATCAATACGTCCGCATACGTTGCATGCGATGTATACAAGTCCCACCGGCTTTTCTTCGGAACCGCCGTCAGGCCCTGCGATCCCCGTAACGGCAACAGCCACATCCGCTTTGGTAAAGAGAGCTGCTCCCTTCACCATTTCTTTGGCAACCCCTTCACTGACCGCACCGTGTTTCTCCAGCGTGGATTTCTTGACTCCGAGTATTTTCCGTTTGGATTTATTGGAGTAGGTAATATACCCTGTTTTAAATACGTCGGATACCCCCGGCACATTGATCAGTCTCGCCGCCAGCATACCGCCGGTACAGGACTCCACCGTGCTGACCGTCAGGTGGTTTGCAAGCAGCAGATCCACTACCGCCTTCTCCAACGTCACTTCTTCCTGCGTCGTATAGATATGATTGCCGAAACGGCCTTTTAACTCCTTTATATATGGCTTGATAAGCTTTTTCGCTTCCTTTTCATCATCCGCTCTCGCGGTGACGCGCAGATGCACTTCGCCGGTCTTGGCATAAGTTGCGATCGTCGGATTATTCTGTGCATTGATCAAGTCTTCGACCATTGCTTCCGCTTTGCTTTCTCCGATACCGCATATTTTCACGGTCTGCGAATAAATGATCCCAGGCTGCAGTGAATTCAGATACGGCATAACGGAATCCTCAAACATCGGCACCAGTTCATTGGGCGGTCCCGGCATCAGGATGATATGTTTTCCGTTATCTTCGATAATGATTCCGGGCGCCGTACCGTTTGGATTCTCCACTACAATACTGCCCTCCGGTACCATAGCCTGCTTCCAGTTATTATCTGTGATCTCCATGCCTCTTTTTTTGAAAAAGGCCGTAAGCGCTTCCTTTGCCGGCTCATGCAGATATAGTTTTCTGCCGAGTACTCCGGCCGCCGTTTCCTTTGTCAGATCATCCTGCGTCGGTCCAAGACCGCCGGATAAAAGAAGTACGTCAGCTCTTGCAAGCGCTGTTTTAAGAACACCGGTCAGACGTTCCTCATTGTCCCCGACTACATCATGATAATAACAGGACAGACCGATTCCTGCACACTTTTCCGCCAGATATGCGGCATTGGTATTTACAATATTTCCCAACAGAATTTCCGTTCCGACTGAAATAATCTCTACTATCATTCTCTGCTCCTCCCGGTCTGCCAATGAATGTGCCTCTATTTGGTGTCTTTCATGACATCTTTATTTTTTATCAGATAATCTATCAGCGAAATAACCGTCAGGATAAGCGCCGCCCACATAATAACATCTGTTATCATGCTGATTGCCTCAATATCCGCAATCAGGAGGCAGATCATGACCATCTGAAACGTCGTCTTAAATTTGCCCCAGTAATTTGCCGCGATCACAACGCCGTTATCGGCAGCGATCAGGCGGAATCCGCTTATAATGAATTCCCTGGCGATAATGATAATGACCATCCAGGACGGAATCTTTGCCATTTCCACAAGACATATCAATGCGGAACAGACTAACAGCTTATCGGCAAGCGGATCCATAAATTTTCCGAAATTGGTAACCAGATTATATTTTCTTGCAATCCTGCCATCGAGTAAGTCCGTCAGACTGGCAATTATGAAAATTGCCAGAGCGATCCATTTATCCACATTCGTTATATCCACCAGCATAAACAATACAAAAAAGGGAATCAGGATAACGCGGAACATTGTCAGTTTATTCGGTAAATTCATCTTCTAATTCTCCAATCAAATCATATTCATGAGAACCTGTGATCCTGCATCTGATCAGATCGCCGGACATCAGTTCCCGTTTCGTATTTACAAAAAGAAATCCGTCTACACCGGGCGCATCCTTATAAGTTCTTGCAACATAAGCCTCTTCGTCCGCAATCTTTCCTTCTATCATCGCCTCAACGCTTCTGCCTTCCATGGAAGATGCCGCTTCGAAAGCAATCTCCTGCTGCAGCTCCATAAGCTGCGCAAAACGTTCTTCTTTTACTTCTTCCGGGATCTGACCGGGCATGAGCGCCGCGGGAGTGTCCTCTTCCTGTGAATATGTAAAAACGCCAAGACGGTCAAATTCCATCTGATCGACAAATTCCAACAGCGTCTCGTGCTCTTCATCCGTTTCTCCGGGAAATCCGGTGATCAGCGTTGTCCGGATACAGATATCCGGTATTTCCTTCCGGAGTTTCCCGATAATCGCCGTCAATTCGTTTCTGTTGGTCCTGCGTCCCATTCTCTTTAGGATCGTATCGCATCCGTGCTGTATAGGCAGATCCAGATAATGGCATATTTTCGGCTCTTCTTTTATGACCCTGATCAATTTATCATCAATCTCTTCCGGATAACAGTATAAAATACGGATCCAACGGATATTCTCTATCTTACATAATTCTTTTAACAGACCGGGAAGCATTTTTCTGCCATACAGATCGACGCCGTAAACCGTCGTATCCTGTGCAACGATGATCAGCTCCTTTACCCCATCAAAAGCCAGCGCTTCCGCTTCTTTTAACAGGCTCTCCATCGGGACGCTCCGGTAAGAGCCGCGTACCTTCGGAATGATGCAGTAAGTGCAATGTTTATCGCATCCTTCCGCAATTTTCAGGTATGCATAATGTCCGCCCGTCGTAACGATACGCTTCACATCCGTAAGCGGTTTTTCCAAAAGGCTCTTATAATGATTTTCTTTTCTGCCGGCAAAAAAGGCATCCAGAGCATCCACGATCTCATCGATCGCCGTTACGCCGATAATGACATCTACTTCCGGGATCTCTTTTTGAATTTCTTCCTGATACCGCTGTGCCAGACATCCTGTGACAAAAAGCGCGCTGATGGCGCCGTTTTTCCTAAGCTCCGCCATATCCAGGATCATATCGATGCTCTCCTGCTTGGCATCATTGATAAAACAGCATGTATTAACGACCGCAATATCGGCCTGTGTTTCATCATCTGTAAATTCATAGCCTCTTTGTGCAAGGAGACCCAGCATCATCTCTGAATCGACCAGATTTTTATCACAGCCTAACGAGATAAACAAAATTTTATGGCTCATATTTTATTAGCTTTCTGTATTTTTTGATCTCCGCTTCTATTCTTCTTCACACAAAATCTTGATCTGTGTCTGATTCAGTTCGTCTACCGCAACGGAGAGCGGTTTTTTCCCGCGGTAATTTTCCACAAGCGGCACGTCTCCCGCTATGATCTGTCTGGCTCTTTTGGAAGTCGCCATAACGATAGAATATCTGCTGCTTACTACCGGCTCTTCTCCCTCGTCAACCTCGCTGTTTACTACTTTCATTAAATCTGTGTAAGATGGATGTAACATTAATTTTCTCCTTTCGCAAGAACTTCCAGTTCCGCTTTGATATTTTCTATAAACTCCTCATTTCTGAAGGGGGTATTATGCGCAGCCGTGATGATCTCATGCAGTTCTTCCACACAGGTAGCCAGATCATCATTGACCACGATATAATCATATTCCTCTATGCCTTTTGCTTCTTCGACGGCACGTTTGAGCCTTTGGCGGATCACGGCGTCCGTCTCGGTTCCCCGTCCGGTCAGCCGGCGCTTCAGCTCCTGCGCATCAGGCGGTACGACAAACAGAAGCAGCGCCGTAGGATAGTCCTTTCTGATCTGCAGAGCGCCCTGGATCTCAATCTCCAGAATGACATCCTTTCCTGCCGTAAGCTGGCTCTCCACATAATCTCTCGGCGTACCGTAATAATGATCGCAGTAACAGGCATATTCCACCAGTCCGCCGTTTGCAATCTTCTCTTCAAAAGCCTGTTTATCCATAAAAAAGTATTCCCGTCCATCCTGTTCGTCCGGCCTGGGACTTCTCGTCGTTGCGGATATGGAAAGTGCATAATCATCATATTGCTGCACGAGTTTCTTCATCAAAGTCCCTTTACCGGCTCCCGAAAAGCCGGATACTACAATTAAAATGCCTCTATGCTTCATCTGTATCTCCACCTTCTGCCTGTGCTCTGCCGGAAATGGTTTCCGGAAGCAGTGCGGACAGTACGATCTGGCTGTTCTCCATTATGAGCACTGCCTTGGTCTTGCGTCCCTGCGTCGCGTCAATTGCCATTCCCTCTTCTTTGGCTTTCTGTACCAGACGTTTGACCGGCGCAGAATCGGGACTGACGATTGCTATGATCTTACCTGTATTTACTACATTTCCAAAACCTATATGAATCAATCTTGCCAACCGCATTCCCTGCCTTTTAAAACGTCTTGTCCTATATCACGTGTTATTCAATATTCTGAATCTGTTCTCTGACTTTTTCAATTTCCGTTTTCAGCTCGATCGCACGATTGGAGATCTCCAGATCGTTTGCCTTAGAAAGAATCGTATTGGCCTCTCTGTTCATCTCCTGGGCGATAAAGTCCAGTTTCCGGCCGATGCTGCCGCCCTGCACCAGATTCTCCTTCATCGTCTCAATATGGCTCCGCAGTCTGACCAGTTCCTCATCCACGCATACCTTGTCGGCAAATATGGTCACTTCCATCAAAAGCCGGCTTTCGTCAATCTGTGCATCCTCAAGCAGCTCTTTGACTTTCTCTTCCAGTTTCTTTCTGTACTGCTCGACAATCTGGGGCGAACGCGCCGTAATGAAATCCACATGGGCAAGCATGCCGTCCAGCTTGGCGATCAGATCGTTTTTCAGGTTCTCGCCTTCTTTGATCCTCGTTTCCACGAAACTCCCGGAGGCCTGCTCGATCGTCCTGCAGAGGATCTGCCAGAGTTCCTCTTCATCGACCGTCTGCTCCTCCATACTGAGAACTTCCGGATACCTGGACAATGCTGAGACTCTGACATCATTATCCAGAGAAAAATCCTTCGCCATCTGCTCCAGATATTTCACATATTCGGCAGCCAGTTCTTTATTATATTTTACACAGATATTGGACTCCGTATAATCTTCATACGAAATAAAAATATCGACTTTTCCTCTTTGGATATAATTCTTTAATTCGCTTCTGATCGCCGCTTCAAAGAAGTTTAATTTCTTCGGCATTTTGATCGTAACATCCAGATATCTGTGATTAACAGATTTCATCTCTACCGTGATCCTGCGGTCTCCTTCAACGATCTCGCTCCTGCCAAAGCCAGTCATGCTCTTTATCATCTTGCTCCCTCGCTCCTGCCATTTTTCTTCCCGTATAAAACTATTTTAATAAAACAAAAATAATTTCCAAAACAACTTATAATATTATAAAATAATCACAAACACTAGTCAAGTAGGCAAGATGTGTTGTACAATCATTACATAACGCATTATATGGCATAATCACATGCAGAAAGGACGTTAAACTACCATGGCTTTCGATGGCATTACCATTGCGGGTATCGCAAAAGAATTAAATCAACACTTAACAGGAGGCCACATCTATAAAATTGCACAGCCGGAATCGGATGAACTGCTGTTAACGATCAAAAACAACGGCACCCAATATCGGCTGTTATTATCTGCAGACGCCTCGCTGCCGCTCATATATTTAACAGATCAGAACAAACCAAGTCCGATGACGGCTCCGGGTTTCTGTATGCTGCTCAGGAAGCATTTACAGAATGCAAGGATCCTGGATATCACACAGCCCGGCTTGGAGCGCATCATCCGCATCCGCATGGAGCACCTGAACGAAATGGGGGATCTATGTGAAAAAACGCTGGTTATTGAAATTATGGGAAAGCATAGCAATATCATCTTCTGCAATGAGAATAATATGATCATTGACAGCATCAAGCATATCTCCGGCATCGTCAGTTCAGTCCGGGAAGTCCTGCCGGGCCGGGAATATTTTATTCCGCAGACCCAGGACAAGACCGACCCTATGACACTTGTCTCCGAAAAGTTAAATGAAGATTATATTGCTGTATTCCAGGAAAAAATCTCTTCCGCACCCATTCCTTTGTATAAGGCTCTGTACAGTATGTATACCGGACTTTCCCCGGTCATTGCGCAGGAGATCTGCTTCCGCGCCGGACTCGATGGCGACAGACCGGCCAATGTACTGGATCAGGATGAAATCCGGCGGCTTTATGAACATTTTCTGTGCTTATTAAAACAGATCAGGGCCGGCAGCTTCGCTCCGAATATCCTATACGAGCGATCGTCCAAAACGTCTTCCGATCCTGCATCCGCCCTGCAGCGGACTTCCCTGCAGGGTAAAACGCCGATCGAATACGCCGCCGTTCCCCTGACGCTTTATGCGGATAAAGAAGCCGTGCCGTTTGCTTCCATCAGCGAAGTATTGGAACGTTACTATGAGGAAAAAAATACCTTCACGAGGATCCGCCAGAAGTCCGCAGACATACGAAAAATTGTTCAGACAGCTCTGGAACGAAATATCAAAAAATACGATCTGCAGCTGAAACAGATGCAGGACACTGAAAAACGGGAAAAATACCGCATATACGGCGAACTGCTCAACACCTACGGCTACGGCGTAGAACCCGGGGCCAAGTCCATGGAGGCGCTGAATTATTATACGGACGAAATGATAACGATTCCTTTGGACGATACATTGACACCTGTGGAAAATGCCAAGAAATATTTTGATAAATACGGCAAATTAAAGCGGACATTTGAAGCGCTTTCCAAATTGACCATAGAAGTCAAACAAGAGATCGAACATCTGGAATCCATTGCCGCCGCCCTGGACATCGCCATGCAGGAAGAAGACCTTGTCGAGATCAAGGAAGAACTGATCGAAAGCGGCTATATCCGCAGAAAGGGCGGAACGAAAAAGGCAAAGATCACGAGCCGTCCCTTCCACTATATCAGCTCCGACGGTTTCCACATCTATGTAGGCAAAAACAATTTCCAGAACGACGAACTGACATTTAAACTGGCTTCCGGCAACGACTGGTGGTTTCACGCCAAAAAAGCTCCCGGTTCCCATGTTATCGTCAAGACAGAAGGAAGAGAACTTCCCGACCGCACTTTTGAAGAAGCCGCCAGGCTCGCGGCCTATTATTCCAAGGCAAGGGCACAGGAGAAAGTGGAGATCGACTATCTCCAGAGGAAAAATGTCAAAAAGCCAAACGGTTCCAAACCGGGTTTTGTCGTCTACTATACGAATTATTCCATGGCTATTGATTCCGACATCTCGGGCCTGGAACAATTATCATAAAAAGCGGACGCTGCACTTTATAAGCATTTTGATGTTAACAACAAGGGAGCCCGCGCCGCGGACTCCCTTTATATAACTGTTAAATGGTCTTTTCCGTGAACAGAGATTTTACATGATCGATCTCTGCCTGTGTTGCTTTGGCTGCCGGAACATAATAAGATTTCTCTCTTGCGATCTGATACAGTTCTTCCTGTGACTGTTCACAGGCATTTCTGAATTGTTTTAAAGTCTGTTTCAGCTCTTTGTTTTCCGTCTGAGGGATCATTTCCCCGAAGCGGACCAATTCTCCGTTAATTCCTGTCAGCGTATCCGCTACCATTGTTTTTTCCTGCATCTGCATAATCACTCGACCTCCATTTTCGTATTTGTTCTTAGCGCAAGAATTCCATTAACTGCTGTTTGTTCTGCATCGCGGATTTTGCACCTTTTTCAAAGAACTGCTTTACCTCGCTGTCGGTCGCACATTCCGCATACTCTTTCATTTTGCAGTGTGTTACATCATAGCCGCCCATAAGGTGACGAAGATTCTGTAATTCAAGTTCTGATAAATTTGCCACTTTAGAATACCTCCTGAATTTATTTACTATCATTCTTAGTATCTCTAAGCGGCCGCGCTTTATGCATCCTTATATGGAAGTTTTATGAAACATGCGTTATTTTATTATACAATCAAAACAAATGCATTTTTTTGGCGATATGAACAAGCATCGCCCCCTTTGGAAATGATTTCAGTTCCGCTTCATTCACGACGCCGAGCTTCATGATCAGCACGAAATAAACGATCATTGCAGCCCCCATTGCTATGATCAGCGAAATCCTGTTAAGTTTGATCAGATAAAAGATCCCCTGATAAACGCCGAAAGCCACTGCGCCCATACATAAAGCGGCGAGACCCGGTTTCAGATAGGTCTTTACGACATCTTCCCGATATTTCAGATATCTTTTGACCGCAGCATGATTTAATATGCACATCATAAACGAATAAGCGATATTGGCTCCTGCAAGCGCATAAAGGTCGAGTTTGGTATAAAGCAGCAAAACGATCAGCAAAACAACCTGCACGACCAGGGAAATACTGGCATTGACAACCGGAATATTGACTTTGCCGATTCCCTGCAGTACCGCATTCGTCAGCGTGGAAAGACTGTACAGGATAACGGTAAACGCCAGTACGCGCAGCAGATCTGACGCGGTATCAAGCGCCTCTTTCTGCGGATAGATGAACTGTACGACCGGCCTGGACAGTACGAAAAGTCCGACAGCGGAAGGAATTGCGATCAGCATGGTCATCCGCGTCGCCTGCCCCACTTTATGTCTTGTCTGTTTCACTTTATGCGTGGCAAAAGTCCCGGATATCCCGGGTATGGATGCGGAAGACATCGCGGAGGATATTGCAATGGGAATATTGACGATCGTGATCGCCTGTGTGGCAAAAATGCCGTACCGGATAGCAATTAAAGATTCTTCCAGTCCGCCTATCTCTTTCATGATATTCTGATAGATCTTCATATTAACGACTGTAGAACAATTATAGATAAAAGTACTCAGAATAAATGGGGTAACAGTTGTTATGATGACCCTGAAAATCTCGCCGTAGCTCTCCTGGTATGAATTTCTGTCCCTTTTGATACGCTTCGCTATCACATCTTTATTCAGACGGTACATGCCAAACATAAACAAAAGCGCAATCAAAACGCCGGCGCCCGTACCGACCGCACTGCCGGATGCACCGTAAATGGCCCTTTTCGTCTCTCCCTCATCGGCCACGACCCCGATCAGCAGATAGGCCGCAAGCATGCTGACACCCGCATTTAAGATCTGCTCAAGGATCTGTGAGATCGATGTATGCATCATCGAGCCATGCGCCTGAAAATATCCCCGCAGTACGCCAAGCAGACCGGAGAAAAAAATCGTCGGTGCGAAAACGCGCAGTACCGGAATGGCATTTTTCACATCCACCAGAAATGACGCACCGAAAAATGCAAACAGAGAAGCCGCCGCTCCTACTATGACGACATAAATCAGAGCGCACTGAAATACCCTCTGAGCATTTCGATATTCCTTATAAGCCAATCGCTGCGCAATGACTTTTGAAATGGCAGAGGGTATACTATACGAAGAAACCAATAAAATGATGGTATACATATTGATGGCGCTGCTATAATATCCGTTTCCTTCCAGACCGATAATGCTGGTTAAAGGACTTCTATATAGCAGGCCAATGATTCTGACAATGATGCCGGCTGCTGCAAGAATACCGGCCTGAAGCACAAAACTATCCTTTTTCTTTTGTTGTGCCATTCGTTTCCTTCCATCCTTTAATGCCGTTAACCAATCAGCCAGTCATACATTTCCTGGTATTTTTTCGCGGACACATGCCATGAGAAGTCTGTCGCCATAGCACGATCCACAATCTTATTCCATTCTCTTTTCTTATCGTAATAAATATGTTCCGCATAGCGGATCGTCGTCAACATTTCATGTGCATTATAGTTCACAAAGCTGAATCCCGTTCCCGTGCTTTCATATTCGTTATATGGTTCTACGGTATCTTTCAGTCCGCCCGTCTCACGAACGATCGGAACCGTACCGTAACGCAGGGACATCAACTGGCTGAGTCCGCACGGCTCAAACAATGACGGCATTAAAAAGGCGTCGCTCGCCGCATAGATCTTATGGGATAAGGCATCGGAATAATAAATATTCGCCGAAACCTTTCCATGATATTTCCAGTCAAAATGTCTGAACATGTTTTCGTACTGTTCTTCTCCCGTTCCGAGTACGACAATCTGCACGTTGTCCTGACACAACTCATCCATCACATAAGCGATCAGATCAAAGCCTTTCTGCCCGGTCAGTCTGGATACAATACCGATCATCATGGCCTTGTCGTCCTGGTTCAGTCCAAGCTCGGCCTGAAGCGCATGTTTGTTTTTTACCTTTTCCTTACGGAAATTCACCGCATTATATGGAAATGCTATATTTTGGTCCGTCTCGGGATTGAAATCATCATAGTCGATACCGTTTACGATACCGCGTAGATCGTTGGCTCTCGCGCAGAGAAGTCCGTTTAATCCTTCTCCGTAAAACGCCGTCTTGATCTCCTCTGCATATGTATCGCTGACTGTCGTGATCGCATCTGCATAAACAAGGCCGCCCTTTAACAGGTTGGCGTCTTTATAAGCCTCTAATTTATCCGCCGTAAAGAAATACTCCGGCAGACCGGTAATTTCCCTGACTTCCTTTACACTCCATTTTCCCTGGAATTTCAGGTTATGGATCGTCATGGCAGTCTTGATGCCGCGGTAGAACTCACCGCCCTGGAATCTCTCTTTTAAATATACCGGAATCAGACCGGTCTGCCAGTCATGACAATGGATCAGATCAGGCCGAAAATCAATAACCGGCAGAATTGAAAGCGCCGCTTTACAAAAATACGCGTATTTTTCAATCTCAAATAGTGCGTTGTCACTGTATGGTTTAAATCCGTTGAAAAAAGATTCGTTATCGATAAAATAATACTTTACGCCATCTACTTCCGCCTCAAGAATACCTACATATTCGTTTTTCCAATGAAAATCCATGTAAAAATGAGTCTTGTATTGAAGCAGATCCTTCATCTTCTGCGACATACAGGTATATTTGGGAAGAATTACTCTCACATCAAAATATTTCTTATCAATACATTTCGGCAGCGATCCGACAACATCTGCCAATCCGCCCGTCTTAATAAACGGTACGCCCTCTGACGCAACAAATAAAATTTTCTTCATGAAATAACCCTCCAACATACTTTTTCATTTCTGTTATTATACCTCATTTCTACTGGTAATAAAAGGGATAATTTCTATTTCTTAATATTAATTACGGTACTGAAGACGAATTTTATCTGCGATCAGGGCAATGAATTCCGAATTGGTAGGTTTCCCTTTCCCGGTATTGATCGTATAGCCGAACAGAGCGTCCAATGTTTCCATTCTTCCTCTCGACCATGCCACCTCGATCGCATGTCTGATTGCACGCTCTACCCGGCTCGGCGTGGTCTGGTATTTGCCCGCGATTGTCGGATACAGTACTTTGGTAATAGAGCCGAGCATTTCCACGTCTTCAACGGACATCATAATCGCTTCACGCAGATATTGATATCCTTTTATATGTGCCGGTACACCGATCTCATGTATCATATTGGTAACATCTTTTTCCAGATCATGAACGACTGTTTCTCCTGCAGTATGTGCAATTTCTTCCAGGGTTTCTCCCTGTCTTGTGGAAGGTACGGTGATCATGATCTGAAACTCTTTATCTCCACTCATCAGGTTGTTCAGAATCTGATATACTTTCTCATTATCTCTTGTGACGGTTAAATTTAATTGTTCCATAAAATTCCCCATGCCTTTCTTTCAGCCTGCGCCATTTGCTGCCGGAACGCTGTTGGCAAAACGCTGCCGGCGTCGGCACATTATTCGCAAAACAAACAAGTTTGTCTGTGAAAAATGAATTTTACACACTGGTCCTCCATTTTACACACTTTTCCAGCAAAACACGTTTCCCGCCGCGTAGAAATATCGTGACGATATCAATATTATAAACAATGTTGGCATTCTATGGAATATTTAGTCATCGCACAAGAAATTTTGTATAGATATAGTATAAATCCTGCAGATGCCGTTTACTGCAGATGCTGCATTACTGCAGCAGCATATTTTCGATGAAAATACCGTATCCGCTTGTCGCATCCTGTACAAGAACATGTGTTACCGCACCGACCAGCTTACCGTTCTGGATAATGGGGCTGCCGCTCATCCCCTGAATGATGCCGCCCGTAAGAGTAAGCAGTTCTTCGTCCGTAATTTTGATGACAAGTCCGCGGTTGACATTATCGTCTTCCAGATGCAGTTCTTCCACTTCGATATCATAGAATTTAGGCTCTCCGCTGACCGAGCAGATGATCTGCGCATGTCCGATCTCCACTTCCTGCTTTAAGGCGATCGGAATCGGCTCATAAGGTGTCTGTGTAACGATCTCGTCATTGCATACGCCGAATATTCCTTCTTCCGTATTCTGTGTGATCTCTCCGATCACATTTTCATTATCATACTCGATATAACCCGTCAGTTCGCCGGGCGACCCATCTTTTCCTCTCGTAATCCCGACGATTTCCGTCTTATAGAGCGTTCCCTCTCCAAGCTGCATCAGCGTGGATGTATCCACGTCATTAATGCCGTGTCCCAGCGCCCCGAACGTATCGTCCGTATCCACATAAGTCATGGTCCCGATTCCCTGCGCATTATCTCTGATCCAGATTCCGAGTTTCCATTCTCCGCTCTGGTTGCCTTCCGGTTTGATCTTGACTTCCGTATCGGCATCGCCCCGTCTGATGGTCATGATCATTTCTTCTCCTTCGGACTGCGTTATCATCTGCACGAACTGCTTTTTATTCTCCACTTTTTCCCCGTTCACTTCCAGAATATAGTCTCCTGTCTGAAGAATGTATTTAGCCGGTGATATCGTCTCCCCGTTTTCATTTTCAAATTCTCCGACGCCCACGACTAAAACGCCTTCCGTCTTGACATAAATACCGATGGGAAGCCCCGATGGAATCAGGGTCGTATCCTGGATCACCTGAATGTCGACACTTTTATATGGAAGGATCCCGAACAGTTTTAGATCAATCTGATAAGAATCTATCTGATTGGCCTTGAACGTAACGCCTTTGGCAAAATCGACATGGATGCTTTCCACCTGCGTCGAAAGACTCGGAACCGCTTCCTTTTGATAGATCTCACCGGAAACAGGCACATGAAAATCAAGATCCTGTTCTATCCCTGCACGGATCTTAATCGTAGAAGGCACTCTTTTCCAATAGTCAATGTACACTGCCGTCATTAACGCTGCCACGCCGGCCGCCAATATAATATATAAAAATCTCCGATACCCTTTTCGATATCCTGCTGTTTTATGATCAGTCATTTCCGTGTTCCTTTCTAAAACGTATTCACACAAAAAAAAGAACATACAAGAGTATGTCCTTTTTAGTATATGAAAAAACTTCGATTTTAATTTAATATTGCTTTGATTTTGTTGCCAAATCTTTCATTTCTCTTGCGTTATTTAAGACCGTTTCGGTAATACTCGCGCCTCCGAGCATTCTGGCAAGTTCCTTGATACTGTCTTCTTCCTCCAGTTTCCGGATCCGTGTTACGCTGCGCTCTTCCACGACCGATTTCTCGATCTGGAAATGAGTATCCGCCATCGCGGCGATCTGCGGAAGATGCGTAATGCAGATCAATTGATGTTTTTTGCCGAGAATTCCCATTTTTTCCGAAACTTTCCATGCAGTCTTACCGCTGATCCCGGTATCGATCTCGTCAAAAATAAGCGTCTCGATCTCATCTTTATCTGCCAGCACCGTTTTCAGCGCCAGCATGATCCTGGAAAGTTCGCCGCCGCTTGCGACCTGTGAAAGCGATTTTAATGCCTCGCCGGGATTGGTGGAGATCATAAAGTCTGTTTTATCATATCCTTCAGCTCCTATTTTATCCGGCTCCGGCTGCACGTTTATCTCAAATGCCACATCCATGAAATTCAGGTCTATCAGTGCCTTTTTCATGGACTGCGCCAGTTTAAGGGCGCTGTCTTTGCGTATTTTGGATATTTTGCCGCACAGCTTTAAGAGCGCTTCCTTTAAGGAACTTTCTTTTTGCAGAAGCTGCTGCTTATAGGCGTCAAAATTTTGATATTTTTCCAGTTTTTCCTGTAATTTTTCCTGATAGGCAAGAATCTCTTCTATCGAATTGCCTGTACCTGCGTATTTCGATTTCAGATGATTGATGACATCGAGTCTTTTTTCTGTCCGTGAAAACAACTCGCCGTCAAATTCCAGGTTTGAAAGATAGTCTGCCGCCATTCGGTTGTAATCATTCAAAAGGCTGTCTATATCCAATAACTGGTTCTCAAATTCCTGCAGCGTCTCATCATAGGAGACGATTGAGCGCACTTCTTTCACCGCTCTGCCGACAGCATCTCCGGCACCGCCCTCCTCGTAACCGCTCAGTTGATGCGCAAGCGTGAGCGTTTCCTGAATCTTTTGTCCGTTGACTAATTTCCTGTATGTTTTTTCCAGTTCGATGTCTTCGCCGGGTGAGAGGCCTGCTTCCTCAATTTCCTGTGCTTCGAATTCCGCAAGGGAAATTTCCCGTTTTCTTGTCTCTTCGTCCACATCATCCGCAGAAAGCTGTCTCATGACTTCTTTATATTCTTCATAGCGTTCCTTTAACTGCTTTTTTAATTTATATAAAGCTTCTCCGGCATAATCGTCCAGAATCTCCAGCTGTTTTCCCGGTTTTAAGAGAGATTGGTGTTCATGCTGTCCATGAATATCAATCAGGATCCCGGCAAGCGCTTTCACCTGTCTGACACTGACCGTCTCACCGCCGACTTTACAGAGAGATTTTCCCGGCATGATCCTTCTTTGTAAGATCACGGTTCCATCTTCTTCCACCGGCAGCTCCAACTGCCGTATCTCCTGTAACTGCTCTTCTTTTTCTATTTGAAAAACAAGTTCCACCAAAGCGTAATCCGCCCCTGTACGAATCATTTCTTTCTCCGCTTTCGCACCGAGCGCAAGGTTCACGGAGCCGATTATAATGGATTTGCCTGCTCCCGTTTCACCGGTCAGAATATTCAGGCCATTACCGAAATAAACTTCCGTTTCGTCGATCAGAGCAAGATTTTTTACATGTAGGCTTATTAACATAGATATTTATGACCCTGTTCCTTTCTGTCTTCTCCCCGTTACTGGTCTCCCGCCATTTTTTTATGCAGGACTTCCAGAAAACTTTCCGTATTGAGCTTTAAGACGCCCGTGGTTTTGGACGCTTTATGAATGATGATCTTATCTCCGGTCCGCAGGATGACTTTATGGGTTCCGTCAAAATTTGCTTCTACCGTCTGCATCGTCTGATCCCGCCCTTCCGGGATTACGATACACACCTCGTCCCCCGGCGAAAGAATGATGCTTCTTGTATTGAGCGTATGCGGACATATCGGCGTCAGCAGCAGAAGGCTTGCTCCCGGTTCCACGATCGGACCTCCCGCAGACATATTGTATCCCGTCGAGCCTGTGGGTGTCGCTACGATGATGCCATCCGCACTGTAGGCATTTAGAAAAAGATCGTTTACATAGATATCAAACTGTAAGATCTGCAGCGAACCGCATCTGGAAATGACGATATCATTCAGGGCGAAGTTATGTATTTCTTCTCTGTTCTGCGAATGCACCGTGCCGGCAAGCATCATCCGCTCTTCTCTCGTATACTTTCCCGCAAGCAGCCTGGAAAGCGCATTTTCGATATTGCCGATCTCTACCTCTGCCAGATATCCCAGTGTCCCGAGATTGACACCCAGTAACGGTATTTCGTAATCCGCCAGATCTCTTGCCGCCTTTAATAAGGTACCATCACCGCCGAGAACGATCGCACATTCGATTCCCTCGGGCAGTTTCCCCGGCTGCGTCTTTTGTATCTGCCGCATCATCTGAGAACCGGTGACACAGTCCGCCCTGGCGCCATGACTCCTCAAATAAGCCGCTATCTTGTCTGTATAGCCGCTATCCGGATCTTTTAACTCATTGGTTATTAATAAAAAATGGTTCATGCTGCTCCTCCACAACCGCCTGCACGGCATATTGGGATAAAACATTTAATAACATCTGTTCTCTATTCCAGCATCTGATGTGCCTGTGTTACCGCTGCCGATACGACGGACTCAAGCGTTTCATCCCGGCTTTCGCTTATGCCGTCTGTTCCGTTGACTGCCGTTATCCCGCTCACACCGTTTTCCAGAATTTCCCGCAAAGCGCATTCTGCCTCATTTTCCGTCAGTGCAGTTATCTCTTCCGGCAGATCTTCTCTTTTTTGCAGATAAATCAGATATTCGATATTCCCCTCGGGTCCCTTGATCGGAGAAAACGTCAGTCCAAGTCTCGAAAATCCCACCATATCGGCATAGATCATGATCTTTTTGATCACCTCTTCATGGATTTCCGGTTCCCTGACGACGCCCTTTTTTCCGACTTTGTCCCTGCCTGCCTCAAACTGCGGTTTGATCAGACAGACCATTTTCCCTTTGTCTTTTAATAAATTCCGCGCCGGGATCAGGATCTTCGTCAACGAAATAAAGGAGACGTCTACCGATGCAAAATCAAGTCTGTCTGCAATATCTTCCGGCTGCATATAACGGAAGTTGGTCTTCTCCATGCAGACTACCCGCTCATCACTGCGCAGTTTCCAGGCAAGCTGTCCGTGCCCCACATCAACCGAATATACTTTTACTGCGCCGTTTTGCAGCATACAGTCGGTAAAACCGCCGGTAGAGGCGCCGATATCCATACAGATCATTCCGTCTAACGAAATCGGAAAAGAATGCATCGCTTTTTCCAGTTTCAATCCGCCCCGGCTGCAATACTTCTGAGGAGTGCCTTTCACTTCAATATGCGCTTTTTCTTCTTCAAAGGCTGCTCCCGCTTTGTCCTCACGCTGTCCATTGACGAAAACATTTCCTGTCATGATAATGGCTTTCGCCTTTTCCCTGGACGGCGCAAACCCGCCTTTTACAAGCAATATATCTAATCTTTCTTTCATTTTCCCGCCAGTCCGATATATTCGGTTATGATTTTTCTGACAATGGAATCCGCATCAATGCCGACTTCCTGTTTCAATAGTTCCACATTTCCGTGCTCTACATATTCGTCCGGAACAGCGACGCACATCACTTTCGTCTGTGTGCGCAAAGTGTCCACATAAGCTCTGACTTTCTCGCCATAACCTCCGCTTGCTACATTCTCTTCCATGGTGACGATCAGTTTATGCGTAAGGCAGGCTTCCCTTACCGCCTCTTCATCGATCGGTTTAACGAATCTGGCATTGACAAGCGAACAGGCATATCCTGTTTCCTTCAGCTGTCTGCGCACATCCAACGCCACTTTCACCATGCTGCCGACCGCCATGAGTACAATATCTTCTTCTTCATAGATGCTCTCGCTTTTGCCAAAGAGAATCTCCTCTCTGTTATCCTTTAACCCGTCAAACGCCGTTCCGCGCGGATAGCGGATCGCAACGGGGGCCGACAGCGACAGCGCGAATTTGATCATATCGGAAAGCTCCCATTTATTCTTTGGCGCCATAATGTGCATATTCGGAATCGAGGAAAGATATGACAGATCAAAAATGCCCTGGTGCGTCTCTCCGTCGCTTCCTACGAGTCCTGCCCTGTCTATCGCAAAGATCACAGGCAGATTCTGGATACAGACATCATGCAGTATCTGGTCATACGCCCTTTGCAGGAAAGAAGAATAGATCGCTACGATCGGCTTTAAGCCGCCCGCCGCAAGACCGGCTGCAAAAGTCACCGCATGTTCCTCCGCAATTCCCACATCAAAGAATCTGTCCGGATACATATTCCGGAAACGTTTCAATCCGGTTCCATCCGGCATCGCCGCCGTAATGGCCACGACTTTCTCATCACGCTGCCCAAGTTTACACATTACGGTAGAAAAAATGTCCGTATAATTGGCTTTCGTCCGCGGCGTACTCGGAATACCGGTCTCGATATCAAAAGGCTCCGCACCGTGAAACCTTGCCGGATGCCTTTCCGCCGGACCGTATCCCCGCCCTTTCTGGGTGATCGCATGGATCAAAACCGCGCCTTTGATCTTTCTGGCTTCTTTGATCATACGCATCATCGCGGTTATATTGTGACCGTCTACGGGACCCAGATAAGTAATGCCCATATCTTCGAAAAACATCCCGGGTACGACGAGTTGTTTAAAACTGCTTTTTGCACGCTGAATCTGTGAAACGACCTTGTCGCCGTATTTGGATTTTCCATGCAGGGAGTTATAGATACCCTCCTTTAAGTCCAGATACATATCCGCTGTTCTGATATTGTTCAAATATTTGGAAACACCGCCTACATTTTCGGAAATAGACATGTTATTATCATTGAGGATAATAATGAAGTTGGTCTCTAAACGGGACGCATTGTTCAATGCCTCATAGGCCATGCCGCCGGTCAGAGAACCATCGCCGATGACGGATATAATGGTATTTTTTCCGCCTGCCAGATCTCTTGCCTTGACCATACCGAGTCCTGCCGATATGGAGGTGGAACTGTGTCCTGTGTCGAAACAGTCGCAGTCGCTTTCTTTTCTCTTCGGAAAACCGCTGATGCCGCCGTATTTGCGCAAATTAACAAAGCCGTCTCTTCTTCCGGTCAATATTTTATGCGTATAAGACTGGTGTCCTACATCCCATATGATCTTATCTTCCGGCAGATTGAGCGACAAATGCAGAGCCATGGTCAATTCCACGGCTCCCAGATTCGAGCCGAGATGCCCTCCCGTTACGCTGATGGAACGGATCAGAAACTGCCTGATCTCCTCTGCGAGCGCCGCATGATTTTCCGCACCGATCTCTTTGATATCATTGGTTTTTTCTATTTTCTCCAGAAACATCGTATCCCTCATTCCCGCCTGGCCGTAAAGTCCGAACAGGCCCTGTATGGTACATGGACCAATTTATTTCTCTCTGTATATCAACTGTTCTATTAAGTTTTCCAGAAACGGATTTCTGCCGGGGAAAGAAGATAAGATCCTGATCGCCTCATTCGATAAAGCTGCGACTGTCTCCGCCGACTTTTCCAGTCCACATATTGTAACATATGTTCTTTTATTATTTTTTTCATCGCTTCCGACAGGTTTGCCGAGTACTTCCTGTGACCCTGTCACATCCAGGATATCGTCCTGGATCTGAAAAGCAATGCCGATATTATAAGCGCATTTCTCGATCGCTTCTATCTGCTCTTTCTCAGCGCCTGCCAGAATCGCGCCGATCATCATCGATGCCTGTATGAGAGCCGCTGTTTTATGTTCATGGATAAACATAAGCAGATCTTTCGTCATATCCTCCTGTCGCTCTTCCGCTTCGATATCTGCACATTGACCGCCTATCATGCCGTAGATACCCGCTTTCTTACCAAACACGGCAAGCGCCGCCGCCGCTCTCTTATATTCCTCCAGGCTCTTTGTTCTGTCAAAAACAGACGCCGCCGTTTCAAACGCATAATTTAACAGGCCGTCTCCCGCCAGTACCGCCATGCCTTCGCCGTAGACCACGTGCGTCGTCTTTCTGCCGCGTCTGTATTCGTCATTATCCATAGCCGGCAGATCGTCATGTACAAGCGAATAGTTGTGAAGCATCTCGATTGCCGCCATGAAGGGATCGATCAAAGCGCCGCTCCCGCCGAACATTTCATAAGTCTCTTTCATCAGCATGGGACGAAGCCGCTTGCCGCCAGCGAGCACGGAATAATTCATTGCCTCGATGACCGTCTTCTGATACCCTTCCTCCTTTGGCAGAAACGCTTCCAGAGTTTCCTCTATGCGCATTGTTTTCTCTTTTATTGTTTCTTCAAATACTGTTTTGTCAGAATTCATCCAATTCACCATCTTCGCCTATTTTCAAAACCAGCTTCTCCACTTTGTCTATTTTGGTATTACAGTATTGTAAAAGCCGCATTCCCTTCTGATAGGCCAGAAAAGACTCTTCCAGGGTTGTCTCTTCCTCTTCGAGCCGTCCTATCGTCTCTTCTATCCGCTCAAACGCTTCTTCCAGAGAAAGAGCTTCCAGATCTTCTCCGAAATCCTTTTCTCCTGCCGTTTCTTCTTCACATTGCTTTTTATGCGTGTCCTTTCCCATACAAATACCATGCCTTTCTCTCACTTGTCGCCATTTGCCGCCGGAAGGTGATACACACCGGTGCAGAATATCCAAGCGTCTTTTTTACTCTCCTATGACCAGTTCCCGGCAGTCCGTAACCTTTGCGTGTATGACGCCGTCTTTTACATATACGGACAGTTCGTCATCCGGCTTTACCTGACTGACCCGGCATACCGTCCTGCCGTTTCCATCAGACGCATACGCATACCCCTGGCTCAACTTTTCAAGCGGCGATAAGCCTTTCATTTTCTCGATATAAAGCGCCAGATCGTGTTTTTTCTCCTGAATACGCCGCTTCATACTCTCTGACAGCGTATCTTCCAGATGCAGAATAAAGGTTCGTTTCTCCCTGATCTGACTGGCCGGACTCAAATATTTCAGCTGCGTCTGATAATTCGTCATCCTGTTTCTATACTGCCTGATACGATTTCTGCACAGATGCTGCAGCGTATAGGCATATTCGCCCATCTTATCCTGCAGCTGCTCCATATCAAATACCGCCAGCTCCGCCGCCGCAGATGGCGTCGGCGCACGCAGATCCGCTACATAATCGATGATCGTCGTATCCGTCTCATGTCCTACGGCTGAAATAACCGGGATCGGGCAGTCAAAAACCGCCTGTGCCACCGCTTCTTCATTAAATGCCCATAAATCTTCTATCGAACCGCCGCCGCGGCCTACAATGATCGTATCGACCTGGTAATGCTCCATGGCATGAATACCGTTGACAATGCTGGCAGCGGCCATATCTCCCTGTACGATGGCCGGATAAAGAATGATCTGCACATAAGGGTTGCGCCGCCCCGCAATCTGTATGATATCCCGTACCGCCGCACCTGTTGGCGCCGTAATGACCCCCAGACGTTTAATATATTTGGGAATGGGCTGTTTATACTCTCTGGCAAACATCCCTCTTTCCTCGAGTTCCTCTTTCAGACGTACAAACCGCTCATACAGGGCCCCGGCGCCATCCTGTGTGATCTCTTTTGCATAAAGCTGATATTTTCCGTCCCGTTCATAAACGTCTATCGTGCCGTTCACAATGATCTGCTGGCCTTCCGTCATGCGGAAAGTCAGACCGCTTCTGCTGCCGGCAAACATAACGCATGCTATTGTTCCCTTTTCATCCTTTAATGTAAAATAAATATGTCCAGAGGAATGGTATTTACAGTTACTCACTTCACCTTTCACCGAAATGGACTGTAACATAAAATCCTGCGTGAACATATTTTTAATGTAAGAATTAACCTGTGCTACCGTATATACATTCTGCATCACAACACCCCGGGGAATCTCTGTAAGTCCGCGTATTTATGCGAATCTGGCAAGGATACCGTTGACAAAACCCGAGGAAGCATCCTGGCCGAATTTTTTCGCCAGTTCCACTGCTTCATTGATCGCTACGCCTGTAGGCACCTCATCATCAAAAGCGATCTCATAAACCGCCAGTCTGAGGATCGTCAGATCTACTTTCCCCATTCTGTCCGTATTCCAATTCTCGGTTTTTGTATTTAACATTTCATCGATCGTTTCCAATTTCTCTGCTATCTTCCGGTATTTAGAGGAAATATATTCTTCGTCTGCCGCATCCGCTTCGCAGGAATCTTCAAAAAAGAGCTGTTCCTGTTCAGGCATCTCTTCCGGACTGTTAAATTCAATACGAAACAGCAGTTTAAATATCTGCTCTCTCAATTCTCTTCTGCTCATATAAACCTCTGCCTTGTCTTATCTGTCTTTCGCTACATTGATGCCTGCAATGCGGATATTAACGTCGGTCACTTCCAGTCCCGTCATATTCTCAACCGCATTTTTTACTTTGCTCTGTACACGCTGGCAGGTTGCCGGAATGTTAAACCCATATTCGATCGTTATTGCCAGATCGACTTTTACCTTCTGCTGAAGAACTTCCACTCTTGTTCCTTTGGCCGCATTTTTGACGCCGACTTTGCTTAAAAATTCATGCGTCATATTACCCGACATGGCTGCCACGCCCTCTACTTCCGTCGCTGCAAGCGCCGCGATCATTGCTACAACATCATCCGCGATCTTAACCGAGCCGATCTTCTCGTCTTCCTGTAATACATATGTGTTTTTCGCAAATTCCTGTTCCATATCCATAACCATACCTTTCTATCTGCTGCCGCCTGTGAGAGCGACGGCGCCGCTACTTTATCTTCCTTGATATATTCTGATTTAGTATACCAAAATTTACGGTGCTTGCCTAGTACCGAAATCAATAAGAATTTGACACGGATCTGACAAATTCCATATTCCCGGTCCCTGCAGCCGCATGAAAAAACGTGCTAGAGCCAGAAACTCATACTGTACTGTTCTCCGTCGTCGGTATAGGATACAACACCCTCCGGACAATCCAGATAATAAAAGATCTCCTGATCCTGTATCAGCATATCCTGCATCTGTCCGTAAATTTCTTCGGAAGCGCATTTTAAGGTAACATAGGCATTTCCGCGTTCATAACCTTCCTTGAAGATCCTTGCAAGCTGCTCTTTATCAAGCGTTGTAAAGTAAAGACCTTCTCTGACATAATAATTATCTTCCATTGAGTCGCACTGCGGCGGCTCCACCACATTATCTATCTTATGCGTTTTGCAAAGCTGCTGCGTCGTCACACATAAATAATCATAATTGATCGTCGGTTTGGCCTTCTCCGGATACGCGTCGTCTCCGCCTATTGCCTGATAGGAGGCGTCCCCCCAGGTCGTATCGACATAATACCACTGCCCGTCGATCCTGGCTGCATTCCAGGCATGTCCTTCTCCCTGCGACACTTCTCCGAGGATCAATGTCGAGCTGATGCCCGCCTGCTGCAGCAGATACTGTGTCGCCTTGGCGTACCCCTGACAGACCGATCTGCCATCCAGAAATACCGAACATATATTCTGGCTGTTTTTCGCCTCTGCGTCATATTCCGTATGATCGATCAGATATTCATAAATATGTTTGACTTTTTCATATTCATCCATTTCCGGCCCGATCTGCGAAAGACACTGCTCCACATATTTGTCTATCTGCGTCTGGCTTGCCGCGATCTCTTCCCTGTCCATATGATAGGTCCCGGTAAACGTAATTCTTTTCAGGATATCGCCCAGCGTATATTGTGTATACGTATATCCGTCTACATAAAAGATTTCCGGATGATCGTTGAGCACACACTGGAACATACGGCCGATTTCTTTTTCGTCCATACTGGAAAGCGTCACATCTTCCTGAAAATGGGAAAGTGTCCACAGGATCTCCAGATAGATTTCCTGTTCCTTTTCGGACAGCAGCTGAAATGCATAGGAATCCCCCTGCATGTCCCGCAGAAGAAACTTCTCTTCGTCCGTCAGCTTAACGTCCGACTCTTCCAAACCGTCTCTTTTCACCAGAACGGCGTCCGCTTCTTCCTGTATCTGTATGACCTGTCCGCCTGCGGCATTCTCATCCGCATGCTTCTCCACTGTTCTGCCCTCATACAGACAACCGGTCATTATGACCATGATTCCTAACACACCTGCCAGAACACCTGCCTGTGAACATAAACTTTTCTTCATGAAATCACCTTCCGCCTGTCAGACTTTACGGTTACCGGGCGCTTAATTCTTTCCGAATTCAGAAAGCACCAGACCGGCGTTGCGCTCTGCTGTCATTCCGATACTCCATTGATTTACAAACAATAACAGCGGATTTCCTTTGAGATCTTTGATCTTTTTCATATCGGAAGTTCCCGTTAATGTATTCAGATCAATATCTTTGTTTTCGATCCATCTGATATGCTCATAAGGCAGATTGTCCAGACGGATCTCTACATTGTACTCGTTCTCCAGACGATATTTTAACACGTCAAACTGCAGTACGCCGACAACTCCGACGATGATCTCTTCCATACCCGAATTAAATTCCTGAAAAATCTGAATGGCGCCTTCCTGCGCGATCTGTGTGATCCCTTTTACAAACTGCTTTCTTTTCATCGTATCAAGCTGCCTGACTCTGGCAAAATGCTCCGGTGCAAAAGTCGGGATCCCTTCATATTGGAACTGCTCTTTCGGCATACACAGCGTATCCCCGATCGCAAAAATACCCGGATCGAAAACACCGATAATATCTCCCGCATATGCTTCCTCTAATATTTTGCGTTCGTCAGCCATGATCTGCTGCGGCTGGGAGAGGCGCATCACCTTTCCGCCCTGTACATGCTTTACTTCCATGCTGGCTTCATACTTGCCGGAACAGATGCGCATAAACGCAATCCTGTCTCTGTGCGCTTTATTCATATTGGCCTGAATCTTAAAGACAAAGGCCGAAAAAGTGTTCTCCACAGGATCCACCAGACCGATATCCGCCCTGCGCGGAAGCGGTGTCGTCGTCATTTTCAAAAAATGCTGTAAGAAAATCTCCACACCGAAGTTCGTCAGCGCCGATCCGAAAAATACAGGCGTCAGCTCACCGGCGCGTATTCTCTCAAGATCATATTCCGCACTGGCCCCATCGAGCAGATCGATCTCATCCGCAAGCTGTTCTTTAAAAGCTTCTCCGATATGAGAAAGCAGCATCCCTTCATCATCGATCGGAATCGTAGTGGCATGTCCCTCTTTCGTCCCTTTTTCCGTATCGGAATAAGTCACGACACATCTGTTTTCCCTGTCATAAACTCCTTTAAACTCTTTACCGGAGCCGATCGGCCAGTTGATCGGACATGTTGCAATGCCCAGCTCCTTCTCGATCTCATCCAAAAGCTCGAACGTATCGCCCGCATCCCTGTCCATTTTATTAATAAAAGTAAAGATTGGAATCCTGCGCATAACGCATACTTTAAAGAGCTTTCTTGTCTGTGCCTCCACGCCTTTGGAAGCGTCAATGACCATCACTGCGGAATCCGCCGCCATCAGGGTACGGTAAGTATCCTCCGAAAAGTCCTGATGCCCCGGTGTATCCAATATATTGATGCAAAAACCGCCGTACTGAAACTGTAATACGGAAGAAGTAACGGAAATACCTCTTTCCTTCTCAATCTCCATCCAGTCCGAAACGGCGTGTCTTGCAGTCGCCTTCCCCTTAACGCTGCCTGCCAGATTGATCGCACCGCCGTATAATAAAAACTTTTCCGTCAAAGTCGTTTTACCGGCGTCCGGGTGTGAAATAATGGCAAAAGTCCTTCTTTTGTTAATTTCGTCTGCATAACTGCCCACGTTCTTATCCTCCATACGATCTCATAGATATCCGATACATCGCTTTACTTCCCGTATGCTCATGCACGGGGAAGCATCGACTGCCCTTTAAATTCCGGCGTGATCCCGAAATAGTAAAGCACGGTAGCTCCGATATCCGCAAAAGTATCTCTTGTACCGAGATTCTCCGGCGCCACATTCTTTCCATACATCAAAAACGGCGTATATTCTCTGGAATGATCGGTAGATACCGTATAACCCGGGTCACAGCCATGATCGGCCGTGATCATCAGAATATCCTCTTCTTTCATTTTCCCGATGATCTCCGGCAGCTTTTCATCAAAATAAGCAAGCGCCCCGGCATAACCGTCTATATCATTGCGATGCCCATACAGCATATCATAATCTACCAGATTTACAAAGCATAATCCTTCAAAATCTTTTTCAAGATATGCGAGCGTCTTCTCGATTCCCTCTTCATTTCCCTTGGTATAGGTATATTCCGTGATCCCTTTCCCCACAAAAATATCCTGGATCTTGCCGATAGAAATCACATCCCTGCCTGCCGCGCTCAACTGCTCAAGCATCGTTACACCGGGCGGCTCAAGAGAAAAGTCATGCCGCTTGGCCGTCCTTGTATAATTACCGCTTTCGCCGACGAAAGGTCTTGCGATCACTCTGCCGACTCCATGTTCCCCCTGCAAAAGTTTTCTTGCCATCCGGCAGTATTCATACAGTGTCTCCACCGGCACAACGTCTTCATGGGCTGCGATCTGGAAAACGCTGTCGGCCGATGTATACACGATCAGCTTACCGGTCTTTACATGCTCGTCTCCGTAATCCTTTATGACTTCCGTACCGGAATAGGGTTTGTTGCAGAGAACTCCCCTGCCCGTCATGGCGCAGAAAGAATCCAGTATCTCCTTCGGAAAACCGTCCGGGTATACGGGCAGCGGTTTCTCAGAAATAATTCCCGCTATTTCCCAGTGCCCTATAGTTGTATCTTTCCCTTTTGAGGCTTCCTTCATACGGGCAGTTACCGCTGCAGGATGTTCTTCTTTCATTGCGATATCCACGCCATCTATATTAAATAATCCCAACTTTGCCATATTGGGCATATGAAAACAGGCACTTGCGGATACGGAACGCAGCGTGTTCGTCCCCTTATCACCGTAATCGGCGGCATCCGGCATCTCGCCGATCCCGAAACTGTCCAGTACGATCAAAAAAATTCGTTTCATATTCGTATATTACTCCCTTCTGCTGTATGTTTGCCGCAAACAGACGCGGCACAAGCGCAGGTACTTCTTCCCCTGCGCCCGCACTGCTCATTGCTTCCGTGTATAGTTTACCACGAAATCAATCTATGTGCATCTAATTTTCGTCTGCATTTACAGTGCTGATCACGATCGCCTCGGCACTGACGCCTGTTTTACGGATAACGATATCTTCAATCTGCGCACGCTGCGCTTCCGTCAGTTCTGATGTGCAGACCACCACATCCACGCTCTCACCGTCGATGCTGACTATGGCATCGGCAAACCCTTTGGCCTCCAGCAAAATCTCCGCCGCCGTTTCCTTTTCGGCGATATCCGTCATGGAGATCATACTGTTGACGGCTTCCTGTTTCTGTGTTTCACTGATATTAGCATTATTTATGATTTCCAAAAGCATCTCTTTATTCTGCGCCCTTGTCTGCTCCTTCTGCAGTTTGGCGCCGGAGAGGGTCGATACCCCCGTAGAAGAAGTGAATACCGCTTCGCCCGGTACTTCTTCTTCACCCGAAGTTTCCGCGAGCATCTCCGTACTCGTCACTTCCGCATCGCTGTCCAGACTCTGGATATCGTCGGTAGACTGTTCAATGTCTTCATCCGACAGATCAAGCAGCGCACTGTAATCAATGTCATCTTCCGAGAGCGCCAGATTCCCCAGATCATCCGTCGCAATCTCACCGTTCACTGTCATGATTTCTTCATCCGTTACTTTGGTCCCTGCGAAATTCAGGTATCCTGCAACTGCAATCATAATCGCAAGAGCCGTAATCATTACCTGATTCTTCTTAATCATATTCTTCAAACCATTCTCCCCTTTAACTATTATTGGTTTTCCTTTTTACTACTCTTATCTTATTCGTGTCAATGCCAAATAATACCTGAATTGTCTCAATAATATTCTGTTTTACCATCTCTTTGTCTGCACCCTGTGCGATCACTACGACACCTTCTACGACAGGCTGTATCGTTTTACGCACATAAGGCACGTTCTGCCCGGCTTCATTTACCGTAAAAACGGTAGTTTCCTCCAGTCTCTGCTCAGAAACCGTCCTGCTCCCGCCCTCCGCGTCCGTCTCCTGCGTTTCTTTTATTTCTTCCGGTATGTCCTTCTCCAGTATCTTCTCCTCGGATTCCTTTAACGTGATCAGAACTTCCACTTTCCCCGCCCCTTCTATACAGGAAAGGGACTGCTCCAGTTTCGTTTCCCAATAATCGGTATAGGACAGATCATAGCCCCTTTCCGGCTGTAAGGCCGCACCCGCATCATTCTGTACCGGCTTCGTTCCGTCTACTATACCAAAACCACTGTCCGATATACCGGACTTATCCTTTTCGGCAGCGGAATCCGTTTTTTTGACCGGCAGCGCTATGACACAGAGCAGAATACCGCATAATATCATGATCAGCAGCTGGTCTTTCCGCAGTTTCGTTCCGCCCGTTATTTTATTCAGCAGTTTCTTCCACTGTTCCATACAGGCTCACCTCCACATATTTTTCCTCGATACCCAGCACGCCGCAGAATCTTTCCCGCAGCATATCCGTAGTCTGCATACCGGAGCTTACTATCTCTTCCTCCTGTTCCCGTACCTCTCCGATCTGTATTTTTTCAATCTGTATTTTGTCAATTCCGCCGTTTTCTGTCCCGTCCCCGCTGTCCGCTTTCTCTTCTATACTTTCTATCGCTTCCGCACCTCCCCCGTCTCCTGCTTCGCCTCTCATCCGCTTCATCACCACAATACGCACTTTTTCAAGCGTATACTGTGTGATGCCGTTTTCATCCTTGTCCGGCAGTGTCGTCAGACTGACCCTGACGTTGACAATTTGGTAATCTTCCTCTGCAGTTTCTATATTCAATTTAGATTTAATTTCTCTTTCTATGCTGTCTATGAGCGTCTCCACCGTATCTTTGGCGCCTGCCATGTCTCCTTCCTGATATTCCGGCTGCAGGTCAGCGAATCCTCTCTGCAGTTCCTCTCCCGCATCCAGGAAAATATTGTATACCGGTGTCAGAAACTGCATCAGGATCATCATACTGACGATCAGCTTCATATACTTTTCATATTTGGGCCCCGGCGCAAAATGAATGACCGCCTGCGCAGCAATCATGAAAATTCCTATTCTTTTGATCAAATCCACCAATGCGCTCATTACATTCCCCGATTCGTAGAGCACGCCACGATGGCAATGCTGATAATAAAGAGGGCGATCGACGATAACGCCAGTTTTAACAGGAGTAAACTTCCATCGCCTACCCGGTTGGCACAATTGGTCATCCTTTTGTCGCTGACGATCCCGATCAAAGCCGCGCCTCCCTTTAAAGCGCCTGACAGGAGCAGTATCTTCAGAACCGGAAGCGCACAGATAAATATCATAACAACCGTAATATAAATACCGATACTGTTTTTGATCAGGACTGCGGACCCCACTACCATCTCAAACATTCCTTCCGTCAGATTCCCGATTCCGGGAATCATCGATACGGCCTTTTTCAAAGCGGAGGACTCCAACGCGTCTACCACCGGAGATATCATGGACTGCAAAAGGCTGAATCCCGTAACCAGTCCAAGTGTTATTTTAATCAGAAAGGCAACCAGTTTCTGTACAAAATCCAATAATAAATTCAGTTTTTCCTCCATCCAGACGCCATTGATCACCCCAAGCAGGATGAAACAATAAATTAGCGGCAAAAGAATGGACAGATAACATTTCTCGATCAAATACACCGTCATCAGGAAAAGCTGATAATAGGCCGCGGCTGAAGCGGCTCCGGCCGCCGCGCCTACCGTCAGAAGATAAGCCGGAATAAACAACTGCATAAAAGTTGTAAGCTGATTTAACATTTCTCTGACAATGGACGCCGTATTGCCGAAGACTTTCAGCAAAATCGCGATCAGCAGCAAATAAATAAAATAAAATGCGATATCCGATACCTGACGGCTTTGAAAGATATCTGCAAAATTAGCAAAAAGAGCCGCCGTAATCCCCAGTACAAGGATCATGACAAACAAGGTTCTGACCTCCCCTGCCTGTGCTCCCACTGCATTTTTCAACCCCGAAAGAAGCAATGACACCGCCTCTTTGATCTTTCCTTTCAGGATCAGTGATAACACCTGTTGTCCGTCAAACTGATACGTAGGAAATAATGATTCAAAACTGTTTTCGGCCTCCTCCAGATCCAGTTCCTGCCAGAGACTTCTTTCTGCGGAAGCTTGTACCGTAAAGGAGCTGCAGCAGACACTGGCAAGGATAACGAGGAGTGCGGCGATCACTTTCTTCATCCGGCTATCTCCTGAATACTTTTCATCAGAGCGCTCAAGATCGGCATGCCAAGCAATAAAATATACATTTTCCCCATAGTTTCCACCTGCCCCGCAATACCTGCATATCCTGCATCCTTGCAGATACCGGAACAGAATTCACAGATATAGGCCGCTCCTACCGCCTTAAATAATAACGATAGATATTTAAAATTATCTCCCAGGTATGTCTGCATGCTTTCCATGCCTGTCATAATGCGTGTAAAATAGTTGACCGAATAAGTCAAAATCAGCAGACATACCGCAAATCCGATATAAACTCCGTATTCATTTTTATAACTTTTCATAGATGCCGCAACCAGCACCCCGACAAGACCGATCAGACCGATTTTTATGATATCCATATATATGCACCTTTTTATATGTAATTTAGTTGTTTCAAAATTATTAAATCATGATTATATCATAAACAGATCCTGAATCATGATAAACAAATCGTAGATATATGGTACAAGCCATGTCAGAACGAGAATCAGACCGGCGAGACTGATCAAAAAAGCATGTTCTTCCCTGCCGCTGTGTTTCAGGATCTGACTTAGAATCGTTACCAGTATACCGACCGCTGCAATTCTGAAAATAAGACTAATGCCCATTGAAAAACCATATCCCTTCCTTAGGTATCTCTATAGTAATAAAATAATAAGAAATAAACCCGCCATAATACTGATGCTCATAATGACCCGGGATTTATTTTCATACTCCGCCTGCGCGCTGGCGATATGCCCGGTAATAATATCGAGAGATTGTCCTACGCCCGCAGCCTGTATCGTCTCATGCAGCATTCCCATATGCTTTGGCAGCTCCCTTAAAATATCCTTCTCTTCTTCGTTGATAGCCATATCCTTCATACACCGGTCCATCTGCTCTTCCCACAGCATCGTCAAATCCCGCCCATCGTTTTCTTCCAGTTTTTCATAAAGTCCCGCAAAAGCGCTCCTGTAAGGTTCCTTCATGCATTGTCCAAAAAGCAGGCAGATTTCCGGCAATGTCCGCTTCCCGTAAAGCATCTCATCCTGCATCCTGACAATCATGCGCCGCATCTCGCGAAGTTCGTTTATGCGTCTTTTTTCTTCCGCCACCCGCTCGAACCCAAGTCCGGCACACCCTGCCATTAACAGCAAAATTCCTGCAAGTTTGAACATAGATTCCTCTCTCTGTCATAGATCCCGATTATATTACATTTGTTATTCTTTTTCCCAAGCAGCATATATCTGTCAAAAACTTTTTCTTCCATCACAGGTTTCATATACGCCTTGGCGCGCACTTCTTCTATGGAAAATCCGTGAATGGTAGCCAGTACACGACAGCCGCATCGGATGGCTCTATGCATGGCTTCTATGTCTTCTTTGTCTCCGAGTTCGTCGACTGCCAGAATATCAGGCGCCATGGAACGGATTAACATCATCATTCCCTCACGTTTCGGGCAGGCATCCATCACATCCGTCCGTATACCGATATCATTTTGCGGAATCCCGAGATAACTCCCGGCAATCTCCGAACGTTCATCTACCAGTCCCACATTTCTGCCTTTCCCATAGATGTTTCCCTCGGAAAAACTGCGTACCAGATCCCGCAGCATCGTCGTCTTCCCACATCCCGGAGGCGAAATGATCAGCGTATTTAAGACCTCGCCTTCCCGGTAGAGATAAGGGAGCGCTTTCTCGGATACCCCTTTTATCTCATGCGCGATCCTGATATTTAAATAACGGATGTACTTTATATTTCTGACCTGTTCACCGTTTTCCAGAATAACCTGTCCTGCTACACCGATCCTGTGTCCTCCCGGAATCGTCATGAACCCCTGTCTGATCTCGTCCGCGAAAGCGTACACCGAATATCTGCAGACATGCGCCAAAACCGCCTCCAGCTCCTTTTCCCGGCTGTATCGTGCATCTGATTCCCTGTCTGTCAATTCGCCGCTTTCGGACAGGAAGTATTCCGTATGATCCATAAGAACCGTAACAGGCTGATTGACGCGCAGACGTATCTCCTGCAGCCTGTCTGCCTGTTCTGCCACCTTTTCCCATGTCAGGCGCATGAAGTCCGGGAAAATATGTAAAATTTCCTCTTTCTGCATCTCCCTCGCCCCCTTATCTCAATATATGAACCGTTGTCCGAGTTATGACAAAAAAATGGACAAAGCTGTTGTCAGCTTTGTCCATCTGCTCCCGTCCGCTCCCTTTTCCACGCCAGGACTTCTTCCAGCCTGTCCCGTACCTTTTTCTCCTCTCCCTGACCTGTGGGAAAATAGTAGCGTGTCCCGCGCATCGATTCGGGCAGACATTCCATGTTCGTCAGTTTCTCTTCCGTATCATGCGCATACTGATATCCTTCTCCGTAATGAAGCTCTTCCATTAATTTCGTCGGCGCATTCCTGATCTGTAAGGGCACAGGTTCCGCCGTTTTATTTCGGACATCCTCTCTGCACTGTTTGCAGGCTGTATACAGCGCATTGGATTTGGGTGCCATAGCAAGATATGTAACCGCATGCGTCAAGTGCACGTCACATTCCGGCATTCCCAGGAAATGACAGGCCTGATAAGCTGCCACGGCAAGCGGCAGTGCATGGGAATCCGCCATACCGATGTCCTCACTGGCGAAGCGGATCAGGCGTCTGGCAATATAAAGAGGGTTCTCTCCGCCTTCCAGCATCCTGCACATCCAGTAAACCGCCGCATCCGGGTCACTGTTGCGCATGGATTTATGAAGCGCCGAAATAATATTGTAATGTTCTTCTCCCGTTTTGTCATATAGAAGGGATTTCCGGTTAATACACTGCAAAAGGCCTTCATCCGTTACCAAAAGAGCGCCATCCGGCGTGATCTCTCCGTTCAAAACGACCATCTCCAGCGTATTTAACGCCGTTCTGGCATCTCCGTTTGCAAACACGGCGACTGCTCTTAGCTGTTCCTCCCGGATCTCGATCCTCTGTCCCGCAAATCCGGCGGGATTTTGCAGCGCATTCTGCAAAAGACGCACGATATCATCTTCTTCCAGTGCCTTCAGAACAAATACCCGGCATCTTGAAAGCAGCGCCGCATTGACCTCAAAAGAAGGATTTTCGGTCGTGGCGCCGATCAGCAGAATACTTCCTTTTTCCACAAAGGGCAGAAAAGCATCCTGCTGCGCTTTGTTAAATCGGTGGATCTCGTCAACAAAAAGAACTGTCCGTATTCCCATCTTCCGGCTGATCTCAGCCTGATTCATCACTTCCTTAATTTCCTTGATACCGCTTGTCACCGCACTGAAATTGATAAAATCCGCTTTCGTCCTGCCGGCAATGATCCCGGCCAGCGTTGTCTTGCCGACTCCCGGCGGTCCCCAGAATATCATGGACGAAATCTGATCCTTTTCGATCAGCTGCCTGAGGATCCTGCCTTCCCCAAGCAGATGTTCCTGCCCGATAAACGCTTCTAATGTCTGCGGACGCAGACGGCTCGCCAAAGGATGCGGAGCCGTTCCTCCATTCCTGTTCTCATAACGATCTGCATCAAACAATGTCATCTGTTCCATGAAACATCCGGCCTTTCTTCCGATCTGCAATTTACTGGTAACTTCTTCTATTGTAGCAAACATTTGTTCTGCATTCAATAAATTTCCCGGATTTTTTTGCGCGCTTCCAATAAAACGTCAGAGGTAATGACCAGTTCATCCACATCCATATTGATAAATGTTTCAAACATTTCCCCATCAGCCGCCAGTTCCCCGCACAGCGCCGCTCTTTTCCCTTCCTTGTGCGCTGCCTGTACAGACATGGCAATCAGCTTTAATACCGCTTCATGATGCGGATTATAAAAGGACTGCATGTTCTTATTCTGTCTGTCGATCGCCATCGTGAGCTGGCTTAAATTATTCGTCCCGATACAGAAAAAATCAACTTCCCTGGCCAGTTTTTCACTGATCAGCGCTGCCGCCGGCGTCTCTATCATAATGCCGAACTCCACATGCTCTTCATATGCCGTGCCCTCGTCTGACAATTCTTTCTGCACCTGGGAGGCGATCTCTTTCACCATCAGTACTTCTTCCAGAGAAATGACCATAGGAATCAGAATACCGAGCCTGCCGTAGCAGGCTGCACGGTACAGCGCGCGAAGCTGTGCTTTAAAGATTTCGGGCCTGTTCAAACAGACGCGGAGCCCGCGGGCGCCCAGCGCCGGATTGATCTCTTTTTCCAGTTTAAAGTATTCCGCCGCTTTATCCGTTCCGATATCAAGTGTACGGATAACGACTCTTTTATTTTCCATTTTCAAAAGCGCCTGCCTGTAGACCTCAAACAAACGTTCCTGCGTCGGAAAATCCTGATTTTCAAGATACAGGAATTCACTTCGTAAAAGGCCGATGCCTTCGGCATCGTTTTCCAAAGCATTATCAATATCCTGCAGGCTGCCGATATCCGCATACAGGTGAATTCTGCTTCCATCCGCCGTAACTGTCTCTTTTCCTTTCAGTGCCTGTAAGCTTTCCTTTTTCCTTGCCAGTATACATTTTCTTTCATGCAGTTCGGCGCGGGTCTCTTCGTCGGGTTCTATATATGCGACCCCGTTTTCGCCATCTAAAATTGCCTGGTATCCGTTATATTCTTCCAGACTGCCCGCCTGCATGGCAATGAGCGCCGGTACGCCCATGCTTTTGGCAAGCATGCTGACATGAGAATCACTCGACCCCTGCTCCAGCAGAAAACCCAGCACATTCTCCGGAACAAGCGGCTTCGTATCAGCCGGCGTCAGATCTTTGGCAGCTATGATGACAGGCCCGGTCAGCTGCGCCGGATTCCATGCAGCGTCCGTCCCGTTTGGCCGGTACAGGATCTTTCCCATGCAGATATCCTGATATACACTCTTTCCGTATAGTGTGATCATACATAAATCCTTTCCCTACAGATTATTCTGCAAAAATTGTTTTAGTCCCCAGGCCGCTTCCTTTTCATCCGCGCCTTCTATATTCATGGTGATCATATCGCCTTTGCACGCGCCAAGCCCCATAACGCCCAAAATACTTTTGGCATCACCGCTTTTCTCCCGGTGGCTTATCCGGATCGCCGAGCTGTATTTGCTTGCCTCTCTGACAAACAGTCCTGCAGGTCTGGCATGCATGCCTGCTTCCTCTTTGATCCGGTATTGAAATTGTTCCATATCTGCATCATCCTGCCTTTCTTTGGTTTTCGTTTTATTTCCTTATCGTTTCCAATTTAGACAGGATTATTCCGGAGCGCTTTTTCATGCATAAAAAAGGATGACCGCAGCCATCCTTTTCCATGAAACAATATTAATTTAATAGAGATTAATTTAATACGGCCCTGTTATAATCAAATCCTCTGTCGTTTTCCGCCTTGATCGGCTGCAGTTCAAAATATACCACGCCAAACTCTTTTACCGTAAGCGAAACAGACAGTTTTTCTTCCGATGCCGCAAGCCGGTTCCCTGAGATGAACGGTCTGGCGCAGTCCTGCAGCAGTTTTTTCTGTTTCTCGTCGAGCGAAGCCGGTTCCCCCATATCATGCCACATACGAAGCGGGTTGCAGGTATCCTCATCCACCGTCTTTTTGATCAGCGAATATTCTTTTCCTTTTACGGCCGGGAAAACAAGATCAAACTGCAGTTCCCTGTCCTGTCTTTTACCGGCAGCATTCCATGCGATTCCCTGATACCCGCCGTTTTCCGTAGATACAATTACCATATCGTCCGACTTATGTACACATTTCCCGCACAGTTCCTTATAAAAACGAAACGTCCAGAAAGTAGGCTTTGGTATACAGCCGTTGGCTACCAGTCCGAATCCGCCGTGAAAAGGCGTAAAAGGCACGCCCTGCTCTTCAAAAATATCGCCGAATGTCCAATACGAATACGACTCATTCACATCACCGAGCCTCGATAACTGCTGCGCGATATAAGCCGCATTCTGATTCGTGTCATGCAATGGGCAGTTCGGAATATAGGAAGTATTAAATTCCGTAATATGGATCTCTAACCCCCGGTATTCTTCAAAACTGTCAATGATGTCTCTTGTCGAACGCAGATTGTCAAATCCCTGCTCTGCATCACTAAGCGCCGCGTAACCGTAATGCCCTTCCGGCTTTGGAAATTCCGTCGTATAATGATGACGCGTGATAAAATCCGGCATCAGCTTTTCCTTCCGGCAGTAATTCAAAAATTCCCGTATCCACAGTTCGTCCTCGACGCCGCAGATGGCCGGCCCGCCCACCCGGAAACGCACATTCAGCGCTTTTATGGCATCAAATGTCCGGTGGAACAGCTTAAAATATTCTTCCATATCGGCATCTTTCCAGAAACCTGGCAGATTCGGTTCATTCCACACTTCGATCGGCCAGGTCAACACTTCTTCCTCACCGTAACGCTCCATAAGATGCCTGAGTGTGGCGCAGACCAGATCGCACCATGCCTGATAGTCTTTCGGCGGCGTCACATTTCCTTTCCAGTAAAAGATCGTCTGCTTTCCGGACGCCATTTTATCCGGCATAAATCCCAATTCCAGAAATGGTTTCAGGCCGCATTTCCGATAGCTGTCCATCACCATATCCAGATAAGTAAAATTATATTCCGCTCTTTTTACACCGGACGCATCCTCATATTCCTGATAGATCGCCATATCGTCCGAAAAAAGTCCGTGGCCGCGGATATGGCGAAAGCCGATCTCGTCCTGCACCATCCGAAGCTGATCCTGATACGCCTGCTGCAGCGCAAGTCCCATTCTTCCCGTTCCAATGCAGAAATCAACGTTATTATGAAACAATACTTCTTTCCGGTCATCGATCTCGTAAACTCTGTTTTCTTTCATATAGGTTCCTTTCTTCGTTCTGTCTTTTTTCTAAATCCGACTCTTATCTTCTTTCGTTTTATTTCGTTTCCCTGTTTGTTTCCCGGCTGCTGCCTTCCAACTGCCTTACGATTGTTTCCATCATAAATTTCATAAACGGCTTTTCCTCTTCCTGCACCGGTTTGGCGCCCTGCGCCGTAAACACCATTTCAAAAGGCGTCGTATGCGTATAAGGGAACCACTCCGGCAGCGGACTTCTGTCGTCATCGAGTCCGTTCGGATTGCCTGTTTTAATAAAGTTTACCCAGTAATTGCACATCTGACGTGCCAGATCATAATGTTTCCCGCGGAAAGGTCTGGAACACTTCGCCAATGTTTCAAAGAAAAACCACAGATCTACGGAATGGAAGATTCCCGGATCATCGCGTCCGGGGATATCTGCGGCAAATTTATAATAGTAATGTTCCTGCCCGCGCCCCTGTGCCGTCCGGCTGCCGAAAACGCCTTTGATCGTACATTCCTGTTCGTTGACCTTTCCATAGCACCCCTTCTCGTCGCACTGCCAGGCTTCCGGCATCTTCAGAAAAGTTTCCGCATATCCGCCAAACGCCGCTTTTGCTTTTTCCAGCAGAGACTCTTCGCAGTCCGCCGTAAGGTAGGCCGGGAATTCGTCTTCGGTGTTTCCCGCAAAGACCGGTATATCCGCACTTTTTCCCTGCAGAAAGTATACGAGCGGATCGCCGAAACAGAAACGATCGTCAACCGTCACTCCCATATAGGCGTGTTTTTCCCTGAACTGCGCATATTTATCACGAATAAAGAAAGCATCTAACGCCCTTGCCTCTTCTAACGTCGATACCCCCAGAAAAGACAGAAAATCCGCGCCGTTTTTCTCCGCTTCCGCAAGCGGTTTCGGTACGCCGAAGCCCCCGGCCTGATAAGGATTCCGGATCATCGCACTCATAAAGACTGCTTTTTGAAACAGCCCCTTATTGGCAGGACATGCCATCTGACTGAGCACGCTTCCGCCTCCCGCAGACTGTCCGGCAATCGTAATGTTATCCGGATCGCCGCCAAATGCACGGATATTGCGGATTACCCATTTCAATCCGGCCTGCTGGTCCAGACTGCCGAAATTGGCCGGTGCATCCGGCTGTTCTTTGGTCAGCTGCGGATGTGCCATAAACCCGAATACATTAATACGATAATTTACCGTCACCACTACGACACCCCGACGCGCCAGCCTTTCTCCGTCAAATTCCATTTCCGAGGTATATCCCCATTGCAGGGCGCCGCCGAAAAACCAGACGAGTACCGGCTGTTTTTCCTCCGCACTCCCGGCTCCGGTCCATATATTCAGATACAGGCAGTCTTCGGACATCGGTATCTCCGGATCCACATGCCATTCACGACAGTATACGTCATTCCCGAGTCCCGGCGTATCCTGTACCGATATCGGTGCAAAACGGGATGCATCCCGTATACCTTCCCAGTTTTCACATGGCTGCGGCGCGCGCCATCTGTTCTCTCCCACCGGCGGCGCGGCAAAGGGGATCCCTTTAAAGGCTGTGATCCTCGGATCGGCCGCCTCGATTCCTCTGACGAGGCCGTTCTGCGTCGCTGCTGTTCTTATCATCTGTTTATCTGCCTCCTTTTTGGTCATTTTTTCAGTTAGTTTAACGTTTTACTATGTGATGCCATTATAGGGGGATATAAAATATCTGTCAATATTTTTTATCCCCCTGTAAATAAGTTTTTCAGACTATGAAAAAAACAACCTGCCCACCTGAAATACGATGAATGTCACTACCCAGGCCACGATCAGCTGAAACGCCGCCACGAAAGCCATCCATGCATAGCTTCCCGACTCTTTTCGCACCGTCGCAAGCGCCGCCGCGCAGGGAATGTAGAGCAGGCAGAACACCATTAAACAGAACGCATTGAGCGGTCCAAATCCGATTCCCTGCAGCACCGCAGAGAATTCCGCCATACCCGCAGGCGAATTGGCATTCACGACACCAAAGAGCACGGCACAGCTTGATACAACCACTTCTTTGGCCGAGATTCCTGCGATAAGCGCAACCGCGATCTGCCAGAAACCGAGGCCGATCGGTGCGAATACCGGTACCATCCACCTGCCGATTATGGCGCCGAATCCTTCCGACATATCGGAGGCATAACCATGCGGTCCGAAGTTCAGCATAACCCAGATAAGCAGCGTCGCAACAAAGATCGTCGTACCGGCCTTACCAAGATAATCTTTTACTTTCTCCCATACATAGATGCCGACTGTCCTTAAATCCGGCATCTTATACTCCGGCAGTTCGATCAGCAGATAATTGGCCCGCTCTTTGCGGTCGATCAGATGCAGGATCACCGATACCAACATCGCCACCACAATACCGATCAGATACATGGAATAGGCAACGATCATTGCATGTTTCCCGAAAAACATTTCAGAAAACAGAATATAGATCGTCAGTCTGGCATTGCAGCTCATAAAAGGCGTGACGAGCATGATCTTATAACGATCTCTCTTATTCTCCAGCGCCCTCGACGCCATGATCGCCGGAACGGTACAGCCGAACCCAAGCAACATCGGAATAAACGCCTTCCCGGAAAGTCCCAGGCGGCTCATGATCCCTTCCATTACATAGGCAACACGCGCCATATAACCGCTGTCTTCCAGAAATGCCAACGCCAGGAACAAAATAACGATATTCGGTAAAAAGGTAACGATGGTCCCTACACCGCCGATGATCCCTTCAACGACGAGCGATTGTGCCACCGTACCTGCATGAATCGCTGAAAGTCCTCTGATGGCAGCTTCCGAAAGCCAGTCTATTCCCAGCTCAAAATACCCCTTCAGCCAGTCCCCGACCGTAAATGTCAGGAAAAAGACGATAGCCATAATACCGAGAAAGATCGGTATGCCCCATATTTTGTGGGTCAGGGCCAGATCGACTTTTTCGGTGAATTTATCCTGCCGCGCCTTATGGAGCAGCACTTCATCAATCACTTCCTGAATAAAATCATATTTCTCGTTAATGATCTGCGTTTCGTAATTCCTGTCCAGAACTTCCGGCAGCCTGACCGGATATTTGCCCGTGACTTCCGTATCCTGCTCAAGCAGCTTGATCGCATGCCAGCGGTAATTCTCCAGACCGGGATATTCCTCCTGCAGAGCCGGAATGATGCGGTCGATCTTATCTTCTACTTCATCCGAATATACCATCGTATATTCTTCGTGATGATCGTGGATATGATGCCGCTCCCCCTTATGGTGATGGCTTAATTGTTCCGGCGCTGCACAGTCTTTATGATGTGCCGCCGCATGAAGCAGAGACTCCAGTCCGCTCCGCTTTCTGGCAGATACCGGTATCACGGGGATTCCCAGCATTTCCGGCAGACGATGTAAGTCGATCTCCATGCCCCGCTTCTCAACTACATCCATCATATTCAGCGCAAGCACCACCGGCTTGCCAAGCTCTAAAAGCTGCAGTGTCAGATACAGGCTTCTTTCCAGTGCAGAAGCATTCGCCACATTGATAATGACATCCACTTCATCGCTTAATATGAACTGTCTGGCAACCGTCTCTTCCATAGTATAAGAAGTCAGGCTGTATGTTCCGGGCAGATCGACCAGCCGGATATTCAAGTCATGATCCCTGATCGCCCCTTCTACTTTTTCCACGGTAACCCCGGGCCAGTTCGCCACTTTCAGATTCGCTCCGGTATAGGCGTTAAAAAGCGTAGTCTTTCCGCAGTTCGGATTCCCGATAAAACCGATCGTGAGATTTTCCCTCATACCGTCTCACCCGCCTCCCTGACCGTAATATTTTTGGTCACATGATATCCAAGCGCAAAACGGGTGCCCCGCAGTTTAATGATCATGATCCCTTTTCCCTTCCGATTCAGCACCGAAACGGTCGTATCCGCAGTCATGCCAAGAGACTCCAGGCGTCTTTCCATTTGAAACGGAAGATCGATCTTTTCTATGATACAGCTTTGTCCCATAGCCACGTCTTTTAAAAACATCTGTCATATCCCCCTCTTTTGTAAGAGTGCTCTCCTGCTATTATGACACTTGATAAGAGAAAATACAAGAAGGGACATGCTGCCATCCGAAATTTATCATTACGGATTCCCAAATTTCCTGATTTCAGTAAATTCCTTTCCGGACTTACGGCTCCCACCGATAACTGTTCCCGTAAAATTCAAGAAATCTGGCATCAGGAAGCAGTGTAAGATCAGGCAGGACAGGCAGTTCCTTCTCTTCTCCGTGCTCATATCCATCATAATGCTCCTCCCTGCAGTCTTCTTCCATGCAGATTTCAGGAGAAAGAATGATCGTACAGATCTCGGGACAGGATGCCAGAAATGAAAAATCTTCTATTGCCGGCATTTCAAGCGTCAGATATCCCAGATGTGTACAGTTTTTTAAACAGGAAATGTCCGTTACGCCATAGAATGCAATCTGTCCGTCCTCATTCTCATATCCGTAATCAGTACTGTCAAAACTATAATATCCCCTCAGATCAAGCGTACACAGTTCGGGAAGTTTTCCCAGAAAGTCCACGTTATCTACAGCCTTGCCCGCCTGTATCGTCAGCGTCCGCAGCCTGTTCATCTCTCCGATGAAAGAATAGTCCGCCAGATCGCACACTTTGATGAAAAGGCTGCGCGCCTCCTTAAAATATTGCAGATCCCCACAGGAAATAAACGTTTCTTCGTCTATTTCCGTGCTGACGGAATAACCGTTTAATGTCAGATATAATTCCGGTATATGCTCCTCGTCCGAAGACAGATAATAAGGCGGATATTTCCTGCATTCAATATCCGTAATGACAGCCAGATCGCTTGCCATCACCGGTCTGTTGTCAAACGCCTCCTTTTCTTCCTCCGAAAGCTGCCAGAGTCCGGTCAGCGCCTCCCGTACAAGCTGTTCAAAAATTTCGTTTTCCCATACAATCTCATAGTCGCCCGGCATATCGCCCTGCGGTCTTTCGGCATAGGCGGTAAAGTTTTTCATAGCGGCCGTGAACAGATTATGCAGTTCCGGATAATCCCAGTCGCCCGCTCCGATATTCTCCGTACTTTTCGTAAAACCCATGCCGATCCAGCCGCCGAAATCTTCAAAACTGGCCGCGATATAGCGTGTCACGTCCACCATCGCCGTATTGGCAAGAAAAGACTGTTTTTTCGCCGGTTCCCATACTCCGACGACTTCCGCCATATTGTATGCGCCGAGTCGGTAAAATACCGCAAACTGCACGATTTTCTCCCCTGTGTCAAAATCAAACGAATAACCGCACAGATCACAGGCGCCTTCTATTTCGTATTTCTCAAAAATAAGATTCGATACCCGGCCGCCGCATGTTTCACTGCAGCGCTCCACTTCCGCCACAAAACTCTCCCAGTCGTCCGTCAGCGCATTTTCCCCCATATGGTTGGTAATGGGAAGTGAAAATATCGTAATGCCGCCGGAGCTTTTTCCGTAATCCGAGGTATCATAAATATCCGTTACCAGAAACATGCTGTTATCCACCATATCGGGTGTCGCGATATGCACTGCTCCCTCGTACCGCAGTCCGCCTCTGTCATATTCATCTTTCGGTATGTATAAGTAAGAGGAAATCGTAATGACATCTCCCGGGAAGATCAGATCCGCATCGGCGATTACACCGCCGTTTGTTTCAAAAATCTCTCCGTACCGCTCTCCGCTCCCGAGAAAAGCCTCGGAGATTCCCCACAGCGTATCACCTTTTTGGATCTCGTATTTCACACTTTCAAACGAAAGCGCAATATAATCATCCGCCGCCTTTCCTTCCGGTATCTCACTTACAGGTTGAAAATCATACTGTATGCCGTAAGCGCGGCTTGTTGTTCCGCAGAAAAAACCAAGCGCCAACGCCATCATAAACACTGTGACCGCTTTTAACAAAACTCTGTGACCTCCCATTTCTGTTGCCCTCCTTTTTCTGCGTCATGACTGCAGGAACGTATCAAAGAATATATGATTTGTCTATTATATGCCGTTACTCATTCTGCCTCTTTATCATAACTGACATCTGCAAAGTTCCATTTTCCGGATCCGTTATAACATACGTCGGCTGATAAAACGTATCCCGGATAGGCACTGATCGCCAGCTTTCCGCCCGTGGAAATGCCCTCCACCGTCGCTTCTATTTTCATTCCGTCGGTCGTAAAATAAAAATCGATCAGATTACCCACATCATATTCATAACGATCCGCCCCGTAATCGATTCCCGTCGTATCAACCGTTCCTATGGTTTCCCCTTCAAAGCAGAATCTGACGCCGCCCTCTACGGAAAGCGTATCAATATGTTCCCGCAGCGCCTCTTCATACTGCGATGGCACAAGATAGTACAGTTTCCACGCTCCGTCTTCATCCTGATCCGCCACATAAAGCGAATAAACACTCAGTCCGGTACCATGCCTGACATAGAGGATCATGGCAAGTTCCTCCATCCCATCTCCATCAAGATCCTCTTCCTTTATCTCAGGAGGCGTCATATAATTGGATGTGATCCATATATCCGCGTAAATATATCCGGCATCCGCCGTCCTTATCACAACATCTTTTCCAAGCAGATATAACGTAAAATGTTCCGTCGTACTAATCAGACTGACGGAAGGAAGAAGCTGCGGACTATAGGCATAATTATAATACAGATCTCCCTCGTCATGCCGGAAATCTTCAGCGTTTTCCATACGTTCCAGCAGATCTGTCCCCGGTATAAATTCCTCCCCTGCAATTTCCTCATACAGTTCCTCTCCATACCTTACCTGCCCCTGATTTCTCCAGACCACGGTTTCTTCTTTTACCTCATAAACATCCATTGCAGGTTCGATTCCATCCATATATTCCAGGCAGACAAGTATCCGGCCGTCCACATACAGAAATTCCGGTTCCTTCTTAAAAAAAACGGCATCCCGTAAGCAATATATCGTACCGTACATGTCTGTATAGCAAAAAGAGCCGAACACGCTCTCGTCTGTCTTTTCCGACCTTTTCCCATACAGAACAAAAGCCTCTTTGATGTAATCCCCGTTATAGTCGGCCTCATAGGTATAAAAAAGATAGTCTTCCTCCAGGTATTCCTCTCTCAGCTCGCTTTCCATCACCAGCGTGGCGAAATCATTATCGACCGACAGTATCCCCCCGGAAGGCATAGAAATGCTCTCTTCCCTGCGTACCTGCCTTCTATCTGCCGCAATATTTCCGAAAGAGCCATCTACAGAAAATGAAACCGCTTTCTCTATATCACACGCTTCTGCCTGCACTGGCAAAAGGCACAGCAAGACCAAACCAAACAAAAACGCTGACGATAATATTTTTTTCTTCATACAGCTCCCCCCGTTATTTTTTCATCCTTTCAGCGGCTCCTTCATGCCGGATATAACGTTTTTTAGTGAATATCTCTATCAGGATCCGCCGCAATGGACAATATCGTAATGCTGCGGGAGCTTCCTGCGCAATCCGCGCACGGCTGCTCATTCTGCAGCCTTATAATAACTGACATCTGTGAAGTTCCATTTCCCGGCCCCGTTATAACATACGCCGGCCGATAACATGTATCCTGAAAAGACAATGCCTCCAGGCTCTCCGCCAGTGGGAATGCCATTCACCGTCGCTTCTATTTTCATTCCGTCGGTCGTAAAATAAAAATAGACCGGATTACCCACATCATATTCATAACGATCCGCCCCGTAATCGATTCCCGTCGTATCAACCGTTCCTATGGGTTCCCCTTCGAAGCAGAATCTGACGCCGCCCTCTACGGAAAGCGTATCAATATGCTCCTGTAATGTCTCTTCATACTGTGATGGCGCAAGATAATATAGTTTCCACGCTCCGTTTTCATCCTGATCCGCCACATAAAGCGAATAACCATCCAATCCGGTACTATACCTGACATATAGGATAATGCCAAGTTCTTCCATCCCATCTCCATCAAAATCCTCTTCTTTTATCTCAGCCGGCGTTATCGTTATACCTGCGGGTGTGCCCCTGCCCCACATATCCGCGTAAATATATCCGGCATCCGCCGTCTTTATCACAAGATCCTTTCCAAGCAGATAAAACGTAAAATGTTCCGTCATACTAATCAGACTGACGGAAGGAAGAAGCTGCGGCCAAAAACCATAGTTAATATACAGATCCGCCTCGTCATACTGCAAAGCGTTTTCCATACGTTCCAGCAGATCTGTCCCCGGTATAAATTCCTCCCCTGCAATTTCCTCATACAGTTCCTCTCCATACCTTACCTGCCCCTGATTTCTCCAGACCACGGTTTCTTCTTTTACCTCATAAACATCCATTGCAGGTTCGATTCCATCCATATATTCCAGGCAGACAAGTATCCGGCCGTCCACATACAGAAACTCCGGTTCCTTTTTAAAAAAAACAACATCCTGTAAACAATTTACCGTACCGTAGTCCGCATAGCAAAAACAGCCGAACATGCTCTCGTCCGTCTTTTCCGACCTTTTCCCATACAGCACAAAAGCCTCATTTTGGCCATCCTCATCATAATCGGCTTCATACGTATAAAAAAGATAGTCTTCCTCCAGATAATTCTCTTTCAGCTTGCTTTCCATCACCAGTATGGCGAAATCATTATCGACCGGCAGCATCCCCTCGGAAGGCATAGAAATGCATTCTTCCCTGCGTACCCGGTCTTTATCTGCCGCAATATTTCCGAAAGAGCCATCTACAGAAAATGAAGCCGCTTTCTCTATATCACACGCTTCTGCCTGCACTGGCAAAAGGCACAGCAAGACCAAAGCAAACAAAAACGCTGACGATAATATTTTTTTCTTCATACAGCTCCCCCCGTTATTTTTTCATCCTTTCAGTGGCTCCTTCATGCCAGATATAACGTTTTTTGATGAATATATTTTTTTTATTGTAACATCCAATTGCATCATTTTTGCATCATAATCGCATCAGAATTGCATCAGAATTGCATCAAAAAAAGCCATCCTACCGATCACCCGGTACGATGGCCTTCCCTTTGTTTTGTAACTTACTGAAATTCTTCTGCAGTCCGAATCTCTACCAGATCGGTACACAGCTCTTTAAACATACCATAATCCAATCCGATTGCCTCCGCCGTCTCCGTATTGACCGTCGCGATGCCATTATCCGGCATAACAACCGGCATAGATGCCGGATCGGCGCCATAGTACAATATCTGCACGATCATATCTGCCGTAGCTTTTCCAAGTTCTTCATAATTGACGCCGTATCCTAAAAATGCACCGTTTAATGCAAAGGAATCAGCTCCGCAGTAATGCGGAACACCCGCATCGATAAATTTCTCATAAATTGCAAGTTCCGCTGTCATAACGCTATTGTCGGTCGGTGTAAATACCGCTTCTGCCCCAGCGGCGATCAAGGCATCTGCCGCCAGCGAGATCTCATCGCTGTTCATACCGGTTTTTTCCACAACCTTTACGCCTTTGCTCTCACAATATGCCCTGGCCGCCGCAATAGGGGCCGCAGAAGAATGCTGGTTCTTATCATATAAAAGACCTATCGTCTGTATATCCGGATCTGCCGCAAACATCAGATTAAAAACAGCCTCTGTATCCAGCGCATCGGAAGTTCCCGTGATATTCGAACCGGGTTCATTCATATCCGCCACAAGTCCCGCGCCACCAGGATCCGAAACCGCTGCAAATACGACCGGCATCAGACTGCCATCATCCCTCGGATTCTCCGCCGTGGCATTTTGTATCACCATAGCTGCCGGCGTTGCCACAGGAACAATGATATCCACATCGGCCGCGATCAGATCGGCCGCAATCCGGTTCATTGTTTCTTCATCCGCCTGCCCGTTATAGGTATAATTCCGATAGTCGAAATAAACGCGCAGCTCTTCTCCTTTAACCCTCAGCTCCTCCTGCACGGAAGCAACGATCTGGTTTAAGGAAGCATCGTCAACATACTGTACGATACCTACAATGTAACGCTGCATATCATCTCCGCCGTCTGGTGCACCCGCTGCATCTGCCCCCGGCTCCGTTATTGCCGCCGTATCTGTCCTATCATTCTTTCCGCTTTGGAAAGCGCTTCCCTGTGCACCGCAGCCTGCCGTCAAAGCTGCTACAGCCAAAAGTAATGCCAATGCTTTCTTTTTCACAATCGTCTTCCTCATAGTAAATTTTTGAATGTGCTCTTACGAACAAAAAATGTCCCAGGCACAATGCCTGAGACGGATTCCTCATACCTGCTGCTCTTTCCCGTAGGTTTCATCAAATTTCTTTATCATTTTTAATATAATATTTTATATAACCTTAATCTATCTGTTACAAATTGTCAATACTATTTTGGTACGAAATCTGCTATACTGTTTAAGAAGCAAACATAAGGAGAGATACACGATTATGAAACTGGACATGCATTGTCATACGAAAGAAGGTTCGCCCGATGGCAAAATGGAACTTCTTGAAAACATTACTATCCTGAAAGAAAAAGGTTTTGACGGTATGCTGATCGCGGATCACAACTCTTACAAAGCCTATCGTTATTTTAAGAAACTGGAAAATAAGCCGGAAGATTTTACCGTTTTATGCGGTATTGAATATGATACGCTGGATGCGGGACATATGCTTGTCATCCTGCCCTCCGGCGTCTGTCCGAAAATTATGGAACTGCGCGGCCTGCCGGTTTTGATCTTAATAGAGATCGTACATTTTCTCGGCGGCATCGTCGGACCCGCCCATCCATGCGGGGAAAAATTCCTAAGCGCATTTCACACGCGTCTTGGCAGATCATTAAAAGAAAATCTGCTGAAAAAGTTCGATTTCATTGAAATATACAATGCCTGTGAAGAAGACGAATCCAATGAAGACGCCAAAGCGTTAGCCGCCAAATTTAACCTGCCCGGATTCGGCGGCAGCGACTCTCATAAAGAAGACTGTATCGGCCTCGGCTATACGCTTTTAGAAACGGACATCACGGATGAATCGGAACTGATCCAGTATATCAAAGAAGGTTCTCCGGTAAAGGCGGGCGGCGAACATTACACCCATACGACCAAACAGAAGCTTGGGAAAGTCAATAAAGTTCTCGTTTACTCTTTCTGGTTTTATAACAGATTCCTGGCCATTTTCAGAAGTAAAGCCAGAAAATTCGAGCTGCTGCATCATTATCATCTGCGTCCGGTCTGGCGTTTCGGAACCAAATACATCACACTTCCAAACAGCATAGATGAGTAAATATTTCTATTTACTCATCTTCTCTGTTACCGCATTCTTTAACTCTTCAAACGCTTCTTTAAATTTATGAGAATTCATATCCGGATTATTCCTGATCATATCCCGTTTATAGAATCCCAATATCTCCCTGTAATGCTTCCGGTTCTCCATATACAGATTATAGCGGGCCCGAAGCTCCGCAATTTCATCTCTTACATTGCCGACATAAGCGCCGGGCGCACTCTGGATCTTCTCTTTGATACTGACAAACCGCTGTCCGAGTCCTTCCACGAGATCCTCCGGTTTCAGCTCTTTTTCCTGCCGTCTTTGCTCTTTATCATCATTGTTAAAAGCAATGATGACATCCAGCCGTTTCTGCATCCGTTCCAGTTCTTCCTTCACCTTCTGTATCTTACACAGAATGTTGCGCAGATCCATAGCCGCCTTAAAAGATAAAGCAAAATCCGCTGCAATATATATCGTCAGTCCGAAAGTCACATACCCTAATATATTCCGGGGCATGGCAAGAACAAGCATTTCTATCGGCCTGTGAATGACCCTTGTCATAAGGATCGTCAGGAATCCCCATACAATCGTGGACGACAGACAGATATGCCCCTGAAAATTAAATTTCTTATCAGAATAGTCCCAGTATCTGATATTAAACAATGCATCCATCGTAATGCCGGTTATATACTCTAACGTCGTTGCTCCGACACAGCCTGCCAGATAAGTCAGTACGATTTTCTCCTGAAAAGGCATGGAAACGACAAACATCATAATTGCACCGCCGCCGTACAAAGGCAGAAAAGGTCCTCTCATAAATCCGCGGTTGACCAGTTTGCCGCTCTTAACAGAAACATAGGCTGATTCAAAACACCAGCCTAAAAAACAATAAACATAAAAGAAAAACAACCACTGCACCATATCGTAATGAAACATAACAATATCCTTTTCCCCTCGTAGATCTATCCGAATACCCCGACAGATATCCGTTCTTTTCCTTTTTTCGTCTCTCCGGTCATACCGTAGTACAGAAATTTCCCATATCCCCGTACCGTAACTGCATCTTCTTTCTTTAGCTGATAACTGTTGTTCCCCATGAGGATCCCATTGACATAGACCCTGCCGGCGGCAAACAATTCCAGACTTTGACTCCTTGACATATGATAAATCTTTGCTATCACGCTGTCAATCCTTCCGGAAGAAACTGTGATGGAAATTTCTTTCGGTTCCGCACACTGCAAAGATAACGCCGCTTCCACAATACGGCACCTGATATTCGTATGCTTTACCTGCGTCAGATTTTCAAGCAGATACGGGACGATACTCTGCCTGCAGAACAAAATACCGCCTCCGTTTTGTATAAAAATATCTCCTGTCGTATCCCGCTCTATGCCGTGATTCATGACCGCACCCAGGAAATCTCTGTGTGTCAGCGTATCCGCAAATTTGGGCATGACGGGCATCATTTCCAGACATGCGATCGGATACGCTTCCTCATATCCGAGACTTTCTGCACTGCCAAACCGGACCATTTTCCGTTCACAAGAAGGCGCTCCGCCGTATAAATCCGTCCCGGCATAAGAAAGTTCTTTCTGTATTTCATAAAAAACCTGCTGCTGTGCCAGACTTAAAAACGGCGTGTACGTATAAATTCCTCTGCTGTATGACTGATCCGCAAGTTCAAGCAGTCTCTTCTTCAATTGCTGTAATTCTTTTTCATCCGTTCCTGCCATATCATGCCGTTTCCTTTTTATCAGACTTCTTTGCGTTATTCATTCCCTGCTTATTCTTTAAGAATAACAGTCCGATTCCCAAAAGGATCAATCCGGCCCCGAGTAACAGTAAAATATCCGACACACTGAATGTTTCTTGCATCATGATCGGAAAAATTTCTCCGATCTGCTGCGGATAATAGGAAATGAGCACACTGAACGCATTATTTATAAAGTGCATCATCATAGCCGGGAAAATACTGCCTGTCTTATAGACCACATAACACAAAACAATTCCCAGAAGTCCTGTCGGTATAAACTTCACAATGCTCATATGATACAGACCGAAGATCACGCCGACCGCGATGACTGCCTTGGAAATACGGTATCTGGCTTTCATGGAATGGAAGATCATCCCTCTAAAGAGCATTTCTTCACAAACTGCCGGTGCAAGAGCGATCACCAAAAGCGACTCCCATATACTGTTGTCCCAAAATGCACTGAACGCCGTATTGACATTCTCCGCACTGTCCGGGAACAGATACACCAATCCGACCGAAATAACAAGGTTTAACATAATCAGTCCCAGGATCATAAAAATACCGCCGATATACCCTTTCACACCGGTCTTCACAAAACCATATGTCAGGAAAACATCTTTTTTCGTATACAGGACAACAAACAGCGGTACGAGCAGAAGGATCATCTGCGTCCCGAACACACCTGCCAGGCCGAATTTAATCTGCAATATGCTGCCTGCATAAAGGGTCAATACGATCGTCAGCGCAATAACAAGCGCAACATCCGAGAGCGTAGGCACACCGCCTTTTTTCAGATTGCTCCGCTTCTCCAGAAGCTGTACACCGCCTTTGCCATCGCCGAATAAGATAGACTCGCTGTCATAAATTCTGCTGAGGAATAAAATAGCTATGACAGCATAAGCCACATTACTTAACAGTACAAGCGCTATTGACACATAATCTATTTTAAATACCAGTATATTTTTGATCAGCATACAGATATTGGCTACCGGAACCATTGCCATTGTCTGTGTAAACTCGATATTCGGGATAAATCCGATATATCCTATGAACATAACCGCCAGCATTAACGGCGTGATATAGTTATTCGCCTCTTTATAACTCTTTGCAAAAGAAGTTACACACATCGTTACCGCACTGATAAATAAAGAAAATGCAAAAATGGACAAAATACATACCAAAATTGCCGGAACGAATCTTATGATATCAAACGACTGCGTTCCTGTCTCCAAATCCATGATCTGATACACATAAAATGCAATTCCGCTCATTGATAAAATATTGAGCAGCGCGGAAATGATCCCGATCGATGCTACCGTTATAAATTTGGATACGATTAACTGCCTGTTCGTTACCGGCAGCGTCAGAATTGTCTCCAACGTACCGCGCTCCCGCTCCCCGGCCGTAGTATCGATAGCCGGATACATCGTGCCCATGAGCAGGCTGACGATCAGCATAAACGGCAGAATGGAGCCGATAATGCTGCCAAGAGACTGCTCATTGCTTGCCGTATCGTTCGTCTCATATACAACAGGCTCCAAAATCTCATGGACATCCAGTCCGGCCTGTCTTATTTTTTCTTCTGTCATCTCTTTGCGGAAATCATCAAAAATATCCGTAACGATATCCCTGGCATAGACTGAATTGGTAACGGAGGAAAGATAATACACGTCGTATTCCATCTTTCCATCCCGCACCTCTCCCGTCACATATACATCGATGCTTTCTTCCCCAAGCTGCGCCATAAAATCCGGTTCGGAATCCATGCTCCAGGCATCGTATACGGTCAGCGTATAGGCATCGCCTTCCTCGGCATCCGCATTTTCCGCACTCTTTTCCATTAACTTATGTACAAAAGCGCCATCATCTTCCGCTTCTACAGCGATCCGGTAGTTCTGCTCTTCCATATTGGATGAAATCATCGCTACGACCTGCATCGCTCCGACAAAAATAAGCGGATACAGAATGATCGGCACTACTAACATCATGATCACTGTTTTTTTATCCCGGAAAACATCCAGTAATTCCTTTTTGATCAAAGTCCACAATATTTTAGTGTTCATCTGCAATCCCCTCTCTTTCAATGAGTTCCCGGAAAACATCTCTCAGGTTCTCCGTCCCGGTCCTGGTTTTCAACTGCGCAGGCGTTCCCTCGCTTATGATCCGGCCCTGATGGATCATGATGATCCTGTCGCATAAATATTCCGCTTCCTCCATATAATGCGTCGAATACAGAATCGTCTTCCCTCTTTCCCGTTCCGCTTTCATAAAGTCAACGATAGCGGCACTGCTTAAAATATCCAATCCCAGCGTCGGCTCATCAAAAATATAAACCTGCGGATCATGCACAAGGCATCTGGCAATGGATGCACGCTGTGTCTGTCCGGTCGATAATTTTTCAATCCGGTTATCCATAAACGATTCCATGGAAAGCACTTTGCTTATTTCTTCTATTTTCTCCTTCGTATCCGTTTCCGACATACCGTACAAAACGCCGAGCATCTGTAATAACTCTCTGCAGGAAAGACGCCCGTACAGTTTGGTATTATTGGAAAGATATCCGATATGCCTTTTTACTTCAATATCATCCGATATCTCTTTTTCACCGAGCCGGATGCTCACCATACCGCTCGTAGGTTTCATCAGTTTGGAAAGCATTCGAAGAAGTGTCGTCTTCCCCGCGCCGTTTGGCCCCAGAATGCCGACGATCTCTTTTTCTTTTACCGATATGGAAATGCCGTCAACCGCATTGATGTCAACCTTTCTATTCTTCTTCTCGTTTCTGGTAAATGTTTTTACCAAATGATCCGCCTTAATCCTATAATCGCTCAATTTCTTACTTCTCCTCCTCATTTTCTATTTTTTCTTCTATTGATTTCACTCTTTTGCGGTACAAATATGTCGCAATGAAAAATCCTGCAAAACACAACAGAAAGCCAATTATCATCTGTACGATCCCCGCTGCAATGGAACCCGCCAAAACTCCATATCTGCGGTAACTGACTGCAAACTGGATCACGCCGCAGGCAATTCCCACGCCTATGCTGCCAAGCAGATTCATCAAGGGTGTCGGAGAAAGTTTTCTGTCCCAGATCCCGTTTTTCAGGCACGAGGCTACGATATAAACTGCAAGACACATGAAAACGATCCACTCTCCGATAAAACGCTCCCATTCGTCCGGTCCCATGCATACCTGTATGCAAATCGCTGCAAACAACCCCCAGAAAGCAAGCCAGCAGCCGTTATGTTCAATTTTTAACAATTTCTGCTCCTGCATCTCATCCAGCTTATTTTTCAGTTTCTTCATCACTATCTTCCTCCCAAAATAAATCGTCCAGACTTTTCCCCAGCACACGACAGATAGCACGGCAGAGTTTGATCGTGGGATTATACTCTCCCTGCTCAATGGCATTGATTGTCTGCCTCGATACCAGAACAGCGTCTGCAAGCTGTTTCTGCGTCATATCCTTCTCAGCGCGTGCTACTTTTATTGCTATATTTCTTGCCAATCCGATTTACCCCCCCCCGGCAAAAATTTCTATTTTAGGCCTGTGGCCTTACTATATACAAGTTAACATATAAATTACTATCTGTCAATTATATTTGACTTTTTGTCTTTTATAATTTATTTTTTGTGTAATTATATTGACAAATAGACAATTTCAGGTCAGGTCCTTGGTAATATGCCATTGATTACTAACGATAATGAACATGCGGAACTCTATTTCGACCTTGTTCTATAATATCAAATACGAATCGACAGCTTCTTAGTTGTCGTGGTGAATTGGCGGTGGACTAGATATGCGGGCGATTATTATTAGACACGGAAAAGTGGATTTTCAATGGAAAAAATGGAGTACATCAGAGCAATTTAACAAAGACTGCCAAATGTATGATGAAGCGCCGGTTTTTTCTTTGTTATCTGATGTTCCTCAAATAAATGATCAAACTATTTATATCAGTAATTTACATAGGAGCAGGGAAACCGCCAATCAGTTATTTGGTGAAAAAAACTTTATTTCCACAAAACTTCTTGACGAAGTACCATTATGTGCAAGTGTTGCTTCAATGAAAAGGCTGCCGTTAATATTTTGGAATGTTTCGGGACGCTTACAATGGCTTTTTAATATTTATTCACAAAAAGAATGTAGGAAAGAAACCATCTATCGTGCAAAACAATTTATAAAAATGATAATCGAAAAAGATAGCGACTGTATTATTGTCACACATGGTTTTTTTATGCACACACTCCTAAGTCAAATGAAGAAACAGGCATTCCAGATTAGTCATACACGATTAAGTTATTCAAACGGTGAATGTGTTATTACTAATCGATAAATTCCCGTTTGTCGGGAAAAACCAAAACAGTAAAACGATATAAAACTGAATATTGTTTACCTTTGGGCAGCGATTTATCTAAACAGTAAATCAGCTGCTTTTTTGAGTTATTGACGCAAATATTCCATTCTGTTCCTTGGAAGAGGCCGGGGGCAGGGTTGTCAAATCCTGTTCCCCGTTTTCGGCGGCGAAATGGCAACGGCAAAAATCCAGACGGTCAAGGGACATAGAGCGGGAATTGTTTTCAGCGGGAAGCTGTGCTATACTTTGAACCAGCAAATCGGGACCTTGCAGATGAATTTCCTGAACTTTCCTTATTTTTCAAGGCTTTTCAAGCCTCATACAGTGAATTGTTATGTACTGTCCCTTGTTTTTGCCCTTATAGGCAGTTTACAAGGGCAGCTTTCAGTTGTATAATAATCGAAAACGTAAAATAGGTTGTTTTCTAGCTAGAATTTACATATAATATAAGTGGAAGTGAGGTGCATATAAAATGACAATAGATACAAACACCATGATTTCAATTACAGAAGCGAATCAAAATTTTTCAAAAGTAGCCAAAGTAGTTGACGAACATGGAACAGCGGTTATTCTGAAAAATAATGTGCCCAGATATCTGGTTATTGATTTCAGTAAAGCGGAAAAAGAAAAAGTTGCCAGTAATGAGGATGTATTTGCAATATCCGAACGATTAATAAAACAGAATATGGAAGCATATGGGGTTCTTGCCAAATGATTATTTTAAGCAAGGAGCAAGTACTAAAACTTCATACAAGTTTAATCAAAACCACTGGAGGAAGTGACGGTATTCGTGATGAAGGAATGCTGGATTTGGCGTTAAATAATCCGTTTCAGTCATTTGGCGGAAAAGAGCTTTATCCAAGCATTCAGGCAAAAGCGGCACGGCTTTGTTTTGGATTGGTAAGAAATCATGCAATGCTGGACGGAAACAAAAGACTTGGTACGCATGTTATGTTAGTTTTTCTTGCATTGAATGGATATGAATTGTCATACAGCCAAAATGAGTTAAGTGATGTAATTCTTGCACTGGCGTCTGGTAATATTGGCGAAAAAGAAATCTTACAATGGATTATTGAACATCAACAATAAGTCTTCGGCATTTGAGAGCGAAATACACCCATTGCACAAACTGTGTTTATGCAATGGGGATTTTGTCCTTGTAGGAAAGCAAGTATGCAGCATAGAACATAGACTGGTACAGCATTAAAGAATGAGGAACAAATTTAACAGAAGAATTTTGGAAATGCGAGGTGCGATATAATTATGAAAGTTGTAGTTTTCGATTTAGGTGGAACATTAATGCAGTATGTAGGAATGCCTTACTCATGGGAGGATTTTTATTATAAGGGATTTGAAGAAATTATACGGGAATTTAGGCATCCTGTTTCACAAGAGATTGTTGAAAAGTCGGTTCAGACGCTAAAAGAATTTAATCCGAGAATTAATTATAGGGAGATTGAATATTCAGCGGAATATATTTTTACAAAAGTATTAGAACATTGGCATATTGATATTCCTATGCAAAGCTGCATAGAAGCTTTTTGGAGTGGATTACGTTTAAAAGCGGAAATATATCCGGATACAATTAATGTGTTACAAAAACTTAAAGAAAAAGATTATACAATAGCAGCATTGACAGATTTACCTAGTGCAATGCCTGATGAAATTTTTAGGCGGGATATCGCAGAACTTTTGAGCTGCTTTGATTATTATGTTTCATCTTCTGTTGCGGGATATAGGAAACCTAACTATAAAGGCTTGCAAATGATTGCTGAAAGATTTTCCTTTCCTATCGCAAAGCTGATTTTTATTGGGGATGAAGAAAAAGACAGAAGAACTGCAATTAATGCTAACTGTAAATTTATTTGGGTACAACATACAGAGAAGAATAAAGGAAGTATTGATAATTTATATGAATTATTACAAGTATTGGAATCAAAATACGAATCGGCAGCTTCTTAGTTGTCGTGGTGGATTGGTGGTGGACTAGATATGCGGGCGATTATTATCAGACACGGAAAAGTGGATTTTCAATGGAAAAAATGGAGTACATCAGAGCAATTTAACAAAGACTGCCAAATGTATGATGAAGCGCCGGTTTTTTCTTTGTTATCTGATGTTCCTCAAATAAATGATCAAACTATTTATATCAGTAATTTACATAGGAGCAGGGAAACCGCCAATCAGTTATTTGGTGAAAAAAACTTTATTTCCACAAAACTTCTTGACGAAGTACCATTATGTGCAAGTGTTGCTTCAATGAAAAGGCTGCCGTTAATATTTTGGAATGTTTCGGGACGCTTACAATGGCTTTTTAATATTTATTCACAAAAAGAATGTAGGAAAGAAACCATCTATCGTGCAAAACAATTTATAAAAATGATAATCGAAAAAGATAGCGACTGTATTATTGTCACACATGGTTTTTTTATGCACACACTCCTAAGTCAAATGAAGAAACAGGCATTCCAGATTAGTCATACACGATTAAGTTATTCAAACGGTGAATGTGTTATTACTAATCGATAAATTCCGGTTTGTCGGGAAAAACCAAAACAGAAAAACGATATAAAACTGAATATTGTTTACCTTTGGGCAGCAATTTATCTAAACAGTAAATCAGCTGCTTTTTCATTTTCAGAAACTATCAGCACAGCACAGAAAGAATGCGGTATCAGAAATTTCTGCTATACTTTGAACCAACAAATCGGGATTTGTGGAGAAATGATGAATGAATATATACAATATTTAACAGAGCTAATTCCCGAAAGGGACAGTTTAAAACTTGTAAAAAGTGAAGCGGAAAAATATTATAAGTCACATTCTATTGATGATTGTTTTAACATGGGAATTAAACTTTATCAATCGGATAATTTTCAAATTCAGGAAGTTGGTGTTTTTCTTTTAGGTTATCCTGCACATCACACTGCTTCAACAATGTCTTTTTTTAAAAATAAAGTAAGTCAGCATGACAGCTGGAAAGTGCTGGAAGTTTTAGCTATGGCTTTTGATAACCATTGTTAAATTATCGGATATGAAAAGACTTTACCCTTAATAGAAGAATGGTTAAACAGCGACTGTGCAAATGTTCGTAGAGCCGTTTCAGAAGGATTGAGAATATGGACAAACCGCCCTTATTTTAAGGATAATCCTCAGTTTATCGGGCTGTTGAAGTGCCAAAACAGGGCGGCGATAATAGGTCATTGACTTATCCCGCCGCTCTGCCTGTTACCGCTCCATCCTTCCACACTTCCTCGAAATGTTCCGTCTTGTAATAGTAAAGACCGTTCTGCGGAATATTCACATTCCACCAGAGATTTGCATCAATTTGTTCCTGATTTTTCATGACACGCCCCAATTAGCCATTGACCAAATCTACAGCATTGTATCAATGCAAAGCTGGCCATGCATACGGCAAACAACCATGCCCTGACATAAAAAAGATACGACAGCCTTAACATACCTCGCTTAAAGTACTGTCTTCCGGAAATATCATTTTAAATACAAAAAAGAAAATAATCATAGATACACCGCCTGTAACAAAAGTCACCAGTAAATTATATGCTGCAGGCGGTATATAAATCGAAGCAACCGGCATCCATAAATTATTAAATCCGTTGCAGGTAAGTGAAATCACCACCCAGGCGGCTAAATACCATCCTGCCTGATAAACGGGGTTACCATGACTCTTAAAAGTAATGTTTCTCTGCAATGGGAAATTAATACATTGTGCCAGAAATGCCCCTGCCTCATAGCTGATAAAATAACCAAGGCCGCCTCCGATCATTACATTTCCCGCCCCATCCCGAAGAACGTTGTACCCCAGGATACTCCATACAAATTCCACGCCGAACAGCTTCATTGGAATCTTTGGCCACATAAATTCCATTCCGGCCAGCCGGATTCCCAGGATTTTCGGCATAAAAGTAAATACCAGATATTGAAAAATCGTAACTCCCATGCTGAAAACAAAAAAATGAAAAATCTGATAAAGCCACTTGGACAGTCCGGGATTCTTCAATACCAAAATATCCCAGTTCTTCTTCCACCAATTTAAAATCCTTTTCATTTCAATTTATCCTCATAAATTTTATTCTGTCTTCTATTGAAAAAAAATCCGCCGATCACCTTTTTCATGCCCTTAAAAAAATGCCCATTTACTGCCTGTACCAATCCATCCGCCATCTCCATACTGATCCATCCGCCGGTCATTTTGGCAATGCTCCGAAAAGGAATATTATAGATAAACAAAATATTTAAATCCGGCCTTCCTTTTCTCTCACTTCTGTTTTTTAAACCTGTAAGCACATAATAAATGAATCTTGCCAATGGATTTTTCGCTTTTTTCATCTGGCAGACTGCATCATTTATCTCAAGTTCCCTATCCGTTTTTTCTAATGGCAGAGGGCAGCCAAGTAACGTTTCAAATTCATGGTCGCTCATGTTCGTAATCTTTCCCGCATAACAACCCGGCAGTTCTTCTTTAGAATAAGGCAGTTCTTTTGTACTTCCTTCTATCTTCCATTCCGAATTTAAACAAATATTCCGGCTGTCTGCCCCTATCATGATCTGATAAGTTCCGCCTTCTTTTTCCCATTGATTTGTTTTTACATTCCAATAGCGGAATGTCCTGTTGTCAAAGGGCATAAATATCTCTTTTTTTTCACCCGGCTCCAACCATACTTTTTTGAATCCTTTCAGCTCCTTTTCCGGACGGAATACTTTGGCCTCAGACAGCCCCACATACAACTGCACTATTTCGGCTCCGGCCATACTGCCTGCATTTTCAAGCCAAAAGGAAACGCCTTCCTCCAACACTTCAATCCTGTCATAGCGAAAAGTCGTGTAAGACAATCCATATCCAAAAGGATATCTGACAGGCATTTTTGCTGTGTCATAGTAGCGATAGCCTACATAAATGTTTTCCCTGTATTCAGCATTTCGCATCCTCGAAGGAAAGTAGCAGTATGCTGGCGTGTCTCCATATTTTACGGGGTACGTTTCCGCTAGTTTTCCAGAAGGGTTTACCTTACCTGTAAGAATATCTAAAACCGCACCGGCGCCGGCGCCTCCTCCCAGACCGCTATGAAGAATCGCCTTCAACGACTTTTCAAAAGACATGTCAATTACTGCACCGGCGCTGATAATTCCCACAATATCCGGATTCACCTGCGCCATTTTCTGTAAGAGTTCAATCTGATCAGGTGAAATGGCAAGGTGTTCCCTGTCCTTTCCTTCCGCTTCACTTAATTCATTCAGCCCAAAGAAGTATAAAACAACATCTGCCTCTCCGGCCAGCTTTACAGCCTCCTTTTTCCATACATCATTTGCTTTCCCTGTTCGATTATATCCTCTTAAACTCCCTATTACCTGTAAATCATATCCTCCGATCAACTCAACGATGCTGTCCACCTGAAAAGGATTTACCGCTGACGATCCGGCTCCCTGATATCGGGGCATGAATGCAAAATCTCCTATTACTGCCACTTTTTGTCCTGCTCGAAGGGGCAGTACACTTTCTTCATTTTTTAATAAAACTGCACTCTCCGCCGCTGCCTTTTTGGCCAGCAGATGATGCTCTTCTTTTTTTATTTCTGTTTTTTTATGTACCTTTTTTTCTTTTAACTTAAAAATTGCATTCAGCAGCGTGGCAACACATTCATCCAACTCTCTTTCTGTTAAGCTGCCCTCTTTTACCGCCTTTAAAATACTCCTTGCAGAGTCAAAACCGGGGGCAGGCATCTCCAGATTGGAGCCTTCTCTAACGCCTTCCACATGATTGTTGGAACCGCCCCAGTCTGTTATCACAATACCGGCAAATCCCCATTCTTCCCTTAAAATCTCTTTCAAAAGATGATGATTTTCATTTGCATAAGTACCATTAACTTCATTATAACTGGTCATAAGCGCTCCCGGGGCGCCTTCCTCTATGACGATTTCAAATCCGGTCAGATAAATTTCCCTCAGCGTTCTCTCATCAACTACTGCATTCATTGCCATGCGGCGCAGTTCCTGAGAGTTGACTGCAAAATGCTTAGGGCACGCAAATATTCCTTCCTCCTGGATCCCTCTCACATAAGCTGCTGCCATTTTTCCTGACAAATACGGATCTTCGGAAAAATATTCAAAGTTACGGCCGCAGAGAGGGCTCCTCTTGATATTTAGTCCCGGTCCTAAAAGGATATCCACTCCCTGTACTGCGGCCTCTTCTCCAAGCGCCCTGCCAATCTGCCGTGCCAGCTTTTCATCCCAGCTGTTGGCCACTGTAGAGAGCGTTGGAAAACAGGTTGCCTTCTCAGAGGCATTCAGTCCCAAATGGTCGGCCGCCCCGGCCTGCTTTCGCAGGCCATGAGGACCATCCGCACAAAACAGTGAAGGAATCCCAAGCCGCCTGATATCCCATGTTTCAAATACTGTCTTTCCACTCAGGATTGCTGCTTTTTCTTCAATTGTCATCTTATTTAAAATATCCTGATGCTTCAATCTAATCCCTCCACATATCACAAGCTGCGCTTGCGATACTGCATCAATAAACAGTTTGGAAATTTACTTTCAAGCTTCTTCCTTCATTTTAAAACAAAATCCTGCAAGATATAACACCGCTGCTGCAAGAAAGCACACAATAGTCATAATAAACGCAGTAGATACTCTGGAAATATCAATGGCTCTGACTACTGCTGCAAGATAATTTGCATTTACTGCAATAAACAGAAAGATAGAAATCACATAAGCCATAAATGGTATCATTTCCCATGTATCCATTCTCTTCACTGCAAAAATCACATTAGCAATAATCCCAATCACTGCCACAATAATCAGTGCAGTAGAATACTGATCTGTAAATCCCCTGATAATGCCTGTTGTCAAATATAATATAAGACCGATCACACCCATAATAAGTGCAAATACACTGCAGTAAAACTTTGCAGGATTTGACTGCATACTCTTTTTAATCATATTTCATTGTTCCTTCCTTTCCTGAAAGTTAATTTATCTTATATTTATCCGGATTGTTCTTTTCGTCCCTCTGACGGAGAATCATCCAGCATACTGCCGCCAGACATAATACTGCAATTACTATGTCAAATCCAATCAAACCTTTTTTCCATGGCGACATACCATATTCTGCATAAGATCCCGGTTCAATTCCATTGTAGGCATTGCTGTTAACAATTACATATGCAATATTGTGCACAGCATTTCTTGCTAAATGCTTTGAAGTTGCACTGGTCAGATCAAGGGGTGTCGCCATCATTCCCATCCAGAGATCATTTCCCAGTCTGAAGCCAATATCCGGTCTCTTATAAGTGCCTGATGTAAAGTCTGTAAGTACCATACCTACAAATCCCCACTCACCACGCAGCAGATCTGTAAGCAGCGTATAGCTGTTTGTGGGTGATTCGCTTCCAATATAATTCATGGAAGACATTAACGCTCTGCATGCCTTTACATTTATTGATTTTATTTCTCCGCTTTCTGTATCATAATAGCGTTCTGTTCCTTCCGCATTCTTAACGCATATTTCAAAGGCTTTAAAATATAATTGCCTGCATACCTGCTCATCGGCCCAAACTGACACACCCGACCGGTTATCATCCGTTTCATTTAATGCAAAATGCTTGATATATGCAATTAAACCGCCTTTTGTAAATGCACCCGATACAACCGCACTGGCTGCATATCCGGTTAAAACCGGATCCTCAGAGTAATATTCAAAATTTCTTCCGCCATAAGGTGTTCTGTGTAAGTTTAATCCCGGCGCATACCACCCGTTAATTCCGTTAGTTAAAGCTTCTGCTCCAATTGCTTCTCCCATTTTTTCCAAAAGCTTTAGATTCCACGTTGCTGCCTGAAGACCGCCGCAAGGATATGCACAGGCTGCTTCTACCGGATTGCTGGTAAGGCCAAACTGTGAAGCCAGTTCATTATTTCCACCCCATGTTGCTGTAATCCCTGTTGTACCATCATGATCTTTTGTCAACACCAGACCAATTGCTTCGACTGCTGCTGTCTGATATAATCCATGTGTAAATAATTCTGAAAAATCCTCAGAAGCGTAATCAAGATTATCTAAAAGCGCCTCCCATGAGGGATCATCATAATCCAATCCTCTTAATGCGCTCACACTCAAACCATTATTTGCATTGGACACTGGCTCTGATGTATGGTATAAAATACTTCCCTCTACTTCCCCTAACCTTGGATCTGTCAGATAATCAAAATCCTGTACATCTGCAAGAACTTTTTCCGACATTGCTTTTTCTTCGGGGGCCTTGGGAAATGTACCTGCAAAATCACTTCTGGACATAGTCGTCATTTCGCCTGATTCAACATATTCATTCATATCATTCAGCAGATTACCTGCTGCAATTTCATCTGTAGAACGTTTTCCAACTGCAATGCCCTGTTTGGCTTCATCTGCATATACCAGTGTTTCTGGAACTTCTATAACTGACTGGTCCCAACTGTCGTGAGAATTTTGGCCCAGATAAATCTCATAATTACCGGCTTCCAATACATAGGAACCCGTATTTGTATATAATTTCCGGTAATCGTAAGATGCCATATCCTCAAGTGCAAACTCCAATTCAAATGAAGTTTCTTCCCCTGCCGGAACATCTACCTTTGTAAATTTAACCAACTCTTTTGCTGATTTTTCAATTCCTCCCGGCGTATATGGCGCTCCAAAATAAATTTGTACTACTTCTTTCACATCTCCAGCAGATTCATTTGCCACTGTTCCTTTTACTGTTACAATCCCGTCCTTTTCCGTCACGCTTGAAAGTGTCTGGGATATCTGATCATTTTCATAGTGAAGCCCATATCCGAACGGATATACCACCGCATCATCATAAGATCCCTTTTCACCAAACACATCAAAACTATTATCTTCCACAAACCGGGTCTCATAGTAACGATACCCCATGTAAATCCCTTCTGCATATTCCATATATCCATCCGGTCCGCCTTCTATAGGATTTGTATATGCAGTGGACACACGATTTACAAAAGTTGGATCTGCCTTAAAATCAGAATACCAGATATCCGGTGTTCTGCCCGATGGATTAACCTCTCCTGCCAGGATCTCTGCCATAGCATAGAAGCCTGTCGCTCCCGGCGTTCCTATCCAGAGAATTGCATCAATGTCTTCATCTCTTTGCAGATCTACAATTTCCATCTGACTCGGACTGTTTATGACCACAACCACTTTGGAACAATTTTCCTTTGCAAAGTCAATCATATCACGTTCATTTACCGATAGTTCCATCTGCGTGGCTGTTCCATCTTCATATGCCGCTATGCTATTGGCATCGTAGCCTTCCATACCGGGCCTTGCAATAAAAACAATTCCGGTAGTATCCTTACAGGAACTTTCTGCTCCTCCATACACTTCCACATTAAATTCCGAAATATTTGTATCATCATTATCGTCAGCATACACCAGAACTTCCGGAGAAGCCCCTTTCATTTGTCCTACAATCTCTTGATTGACAGTAAAAAATTCATTTAAGGCTTCCTCCGGATTCACGACATAATCTGCCGTCATATCCATTGCCGCCGATCCTGAACCTCCGTAAAAGGGTGATAAGTAATGATAACCAAAAGGTGTTACTGCATCTTCCCTGTTCATAGGCAATGCGTCATTCTCATTCTTTAACAGAACTGTACCCTCTTCCACAATTTCTTTCACCAGTTCGGCAGCCGCAAGCTGAGAATCCTGCGCTGTTTCATAATCTGCATCGTAGTACTGTGTTTGTGATTCATCCAGCCCTCCTGTAGATTTAATCTGACGTTCTCCCCGTCCTAATGCCCAATCCAATGAGGCTGCATAATTCAGTGCAGTCTGAGTAATAATTGCTGTCAGAGCCAAAACAATCACCATAATCGTTACTATAATTGTTTTGAATCTGGCATTTGACATTTTGGTCATTTTAGTTCCCTCCCAATCTTAGTTTTTGCTTTTGTAACAAAACTGTGCTATTTTGTTAAGGCTACTATACAATATCTCACTTTTCCTATTTTCTATTTTCACAAACTGTTTGTTTTTTTGCATAAACTGTATCTGTGCATCACGTTCACTAAATTAATCCCTGAATGCAAAACAGGACTGTCGCTTTAACATAAACCTCTCTTCTGTCAACCAGACAGGAGTCAGTTCAAATTAGAGCGACAGCCCTCTATTTAGAAACTAAAATGTTTTAAAAACTAATCCAATATATGCAGCCACACTTACACTATTTCTTCATCGGTATCAATATCTTCAATTCAAACCAGTTCTCATTCTGGCTGATGCTGACTGCACCATCATATTTATCAACCGCATACTTAATACTGCGGATTCCGAAACCATGAAACTCTTTCTTTTTGGTTTTGGTCGTCACCGGAATCCCTTCTTTTATCTCCAATTGTCCGTCAAAATAATTTTCAAACCGCAGAATTACAAAGTTTTTCTGTCCAAATATTGCTACATGGATCAATCGTTTCTCCGGATCTGGTATTTGTTTTTCACATTCTATTGCATTGTCCAGCGCATTTCCAAGAATACTGCAAATATCCATTGTATCCATAAAATCAAGCAGCATACCGTCAGCCACACAATTCATTGAAATGCCGAATTGTTCACAAATCACATTCTTACCGGTCAAAATAGTGTCCACTACCTGATTTCCTGTTTTATTCTGCGCTTCATACTGATGAATTTCTTCCTCCATCTGATTTAAAAAAGCATTACGCCTTTCCTGATCCTGTTCCGCACGCAGTACGGCAATTTGATGCTTTAAATCATGATATTTATAATTAATCAGATCAATACTTTCTTTAGACTGCTGATACTGAAGATATTGATTTTTAAGAACGTCCTGCATCATATCCAGTTCCAGCCTTGCACGATTTTCATTGCGCAGGACATGAAAAGCGTACATCATAGCCACTCCCGCAAAGTCAATCATAGTACGTATAATACTTACCGCATCTTTGTACTGACTGCTGAAAGGCGTTGAAATCTGTAAAAATCCCAAATTACTCATGGCAAACACTGAAATTGCAATGAGCAGAACCGCCGGCAGTTCCCCCGCCTTCATATACAGCATTCCGTCCGGCGTTCGCTGACGCTTTAGGAGCCACCAGATTATGATATAAATAACGCCATATGCTGTCAGCATTACCAGATACGAAACTACTTTCGTTATATTACCTCGAAAGAAAAACAAATATAACTGCCATTCCAAAGATGCTGCAAACTCTGCAATCACAAAAGAAAACAGTCCGCAATAGACTGCATCACACCAGCTTCCCTTCAGGCAGATACCCAAAAACACGATCATACTCAGTACTGCAATCACCATACATGGAAGCCACATACCCAATCCAATATCTGCGGTAAAAACTAAAAAACCTGACTGTATAAGCAGCATTGTGCCGGATATCACAGCCAGTTTCCATCCTGTCATCTGACGCTTCAATACACAGATAAAAACCATGCAGGCGGCCCATTCTGCTAAAGCTGTATAGAATCGTGGAATATCGGGCAGTAATTTCATCCCCTGCTCCATCATTTCACCTCACTCCAGAAATTCGTCAACGCTTCCATAAAGACAGATTTTCTTGCCCGGCTAAGCAGCAGTTTTTCACCCCGCACAATCGCACACCCGTCCTGCATACCATCCACATGTGCCAGATTAATTAAATATCCTTTATTTCCTCGGCAGAAATGATAGACCTCCAGGTTCTCTTCTGCCTCCTTCATAGTTCCAGAAATCTCATAATCTCCATTTATGGTATGATAAATCAAGGTATGTCCCTGACTTTCCACATAACAGATATCCTCCACCAAAAGCCGCAGCATACCTCCTTTGATATTAAGCAGAATATTCTGCCGGACCCGGCGCCGTATCCGTTCTAATGCTTTATTCAACCTCTCTGAAAATGCAAAATATGAAATCGGCTTTACAACATAATCCAGTGCATCCACTGCATATCCCAAAATAGCGTACTGACGCATATTAGTGATAAAAATAATGATCACTTCTGTGTCTGCTTTTCTAATTTCCCCTGCGGCAGACATTCCGTCCATAAATTTCATTTGTATATCCATCAGTATAATATCATACTTTGCCCTATAATTGTGTACAATCCCATCTCCATCAGAAAATCTGGTGATTTCAAAAGCTTCCTTTTTTTCTTTTTCATATCGATGCAGAAATTCTTCCAGCTGTTCTGCATAGGCGGTTTCATCTTCCACAATAGCAATCCTGATCATATGGTATCTCTCCAGACTTCAAAACTTTATAACAGACCATATCATATAATATAATTATTTTTTGTTCAAGTTTAATTTCCTGCAACTGTCATTCTATGTCCCGCCGGTTTTCAATGATTTCCAACATAGCCGCAATATCCTCGGCTGCCATTGTTACTTTTGATTTTTCGATCAAAATGTTTCCTCCTGTCATGATATAGGACGGCATTACTCTGATACCCTCATAATAGATTTCGCTATTCCGCAATTTATAGGTGGAAACGGCGGGAATAACATTTTTCTTTGATGCCTTTTTCGTAATCATGTTAAAAGCTTTCTTTGCAACATCACCCATAAGCATAATAACCTTTATATTGGGGAATAGGGAAAGCTCTGCTTCTAAATAAGGCAGACTGTTTTCAATACTGCTTTTCTCAATGACATAGTCCGTCTTTGGGGTTTTTACCGCATTTGTGATATAGATTCCCTTTTGTAATATGTCTTGTATAGAAGCGGCCTCTGCTCCTGCCCTCTGTAAAAGAGGAATCGTTGTTTTCAGATAATCAGCGTCAGGGTTTCCGTAAAAATCCTCTAACGGGTCAGATGGGACAACTTCATTTATCATAATTGCCTTGATCGTAAGCGGATCAATGTCAATGTTGTTTAGCGATATACCGTTTGCTATACCTAATTTCTTTTCAAGCTCTTTTTTAATATTCATATTTTTATGCTCCTTTATGATGATCTCTTGCAGCTTCATGTTTTGTTTCCAACGTCTGACGAACGGACGCAGGTCGAATGATCGTTACTTTGTCTCCGAACGACATAAGAAAATCATACAGCCAATTATTTTCCGGCAGAGTAAGCTTAACCGTATATCCGTTTTCGTGTTTTGTAATAACCGTATCATCCAGCATATCAAACAGCCTGTACCCGGCATCTAACGTAAATTCGAGTTCCAAATCTATTAAATCTCCCATTTCCTCCGGCTTTGGAAAAACAGAATGATATTGGCATTTATCTGTTTCACGTTCAAAACGCACTTCCGTTAAGATCAGGTTTTTTATCCGTGAAAGACGAAACAATCTGTTTTCATCTTTTAAAAGACAAAAGGCATACAAGTACCATGCCCTGTCTTTATAAACCAGTTTATATGGATATGCATTTCGTCTGCCGCTGTCCCCGGTAGAATTGTAATAATCAAAAGTGATTTCGCGGTTTTCTAAAACAGCCTGTTTTAGCTGCCTGAACAATCTGCTTTCATTTTCCGCAACACTACCCCAACGCGAAAAATCCACATCGATCCAATCAGTAAAACCAATTTGAAAAATTGCGCCAAGCTTGTTCAAAACAGTGTCTATCTCCGGATATTGAACAGCTGAGAGACTTTTCAGACTGAATAATATCTCCAGTTTTTCGCTGTCTGAAAAAAAAGACTGATCAAGAACATAATCATCAAGAAATCGTATGCCGCCGTTTCTTCCGGATGTAGCATAGATGGGAATACCCGCACTGCTTATTGCGTCTATATCACGATAAATGGTGCGGACGGACACCTCAAATTTCTCTGCCAATTCGGGAGCAGTAGCATGTCCCTTATCCAATAGATAATACAAAATTCCAAACAGTCTGCTTTCCTGCAACTCATCACCCCCATAACCTGATTATATTACAATAAACATGACAACGCCATGTCAAGGTTATTATATGTTCTATATTTGACTAAAGGAAGAAATATATCCCTCTCTCCAGGCAAAATCCTGTACCCGAAGAAAACGCCCGTGCAGCATAAAGCGCACAGGCGTTTGTGATAAAGAAAATACGTCAATGAAGTGTTGTTATCCGGCACTCTCCTCTTCACACCACTTTGCAATTTCTGCGATCAATCCAAGCGGAAGCGGCCGGTCATAAGGTAATTGTATTGCACCCTTACTCGTTTTATATTCCCGTAACTTATCCGCAAACGCTTCCACCGCTTCAGGGCCCGGATACAGTCCGATATGCTTTTTAAAAGCGGCAAACTGTATCAGATTACGTTTTTTCCAATAGGTCGGCATACTCCATGATATTTTTTCTTCGGCATCCGGCAGAGCCGTCCTGATCGTCTTATTTATCTGCCGTAAGTAAGGCTTTGCATACTCCGGCTGCCGTTCTATATATTCTTCGATTGTGGCCGGAGGCTCACCGCAATAGTGTTCCTGATTTGTATTTTTAAAAGTACGTCCGCACTTTGGGCATTTCCACATCCTGTTTATCTCCCTGCCTGTTTTTTTATTCTGCAGCCTTCACCGTAACCGACACGCTGTCTCCCGGCTGTTTCCCGATCCTGTTTCGAATCTCTTTCAGGATGCCAATGATATAACAGACGGAACCATCCTCGTTTTTGACTCCCATATTCACGATACTTCCGTCGTATGGTTCGCCGTCAAACGTTATATGCGCCTTTACTCTGCCTTTCCCGAACTCCTTTCTGATATCATACGGGAAACGCACATAGGCGCCGCCCTTATCGGGAACGGCTTCTATCACTGCATCAAACTCATACGTCACGCTGCGCAGAATCTGGTCCATTGGCTTTCCTTTGGCCAGTTCGTCAATCAATTTATCAAGATACCTGATCTCCTGCATAAGCGGCTCCTCTATTGTTTCTACGCGGACACCGCAGACTGTGCCTTTGATCAGTTTTCTATTCGGGTTCAGCCGCGGAGCATTTTGGAAAAAATCCCCGTATGTGACCGGGTTCCTGACAGCCTCTTCAATCTCTTTCACATGATATCCTGTCAGCCAGCAGATGATCTTGTTTACTTCTTCTATTGTTCGTCCCTTTTTTTCCGCTTTGGCTGTCAGCAGCGGATAAACCTTCGCAAATTTCATTGCATACACTTTTTCATGATTCATATGCTGATTCCTCATTTCCATGAATTCATATCGTTCTCTTATATCTTTTTACAGAATTCCTTCTTACAGGATCTCCCAAACTCCATCCCGGTATCCCCCAGCTCCGTCAGCTGCGTCCGCGGAGAAATATCTGTCACAATATCTTCATCCACGTTCTTTCATCCCGCTCCATATCGACCGATTTATCATTGGAAAACACAAAATGCAAGATCCTTGCATTCTTGTCAGCATCATAATCCTGGGTAACTTTCCGCAAAAATACGGCTTCTTCTTTATCAGGATCAATAACCCGTCCAAGCTGCCACCTCATATCCTCTATAGAAGAGTCCCCTGCCAGCACTACGTCATCCTCAGCGAAATACGCCGCGAAAGCTTCTCCCGTTATTTCCACAGATTTTTCTAAATCCTGCCCGTTTTCCTGGTAATAATACGACGACGCGTCTTTTTCCTGTTCCCAGACACTGCTCAGTCCATACAAAAACTCCATTTCGTAACGTTCCGATATCTGATAAAAATCCCAATAATCGGAACGGCTTTTCTCATCAAAAGAATAACAATACGTGTATATTTTATTCTGATATGGCTGACATGCCCAATATCTTCCCCACGTACCATAGGCTTCTTTATCCATAATGTTCGTAATCTCTCCATCATGCCACAGGAAGACAGAAACCCAATATCCGGTCGGTCCCACCGCAAGCGCAGGAATATCACCAACCAAATAAACAAGTTTATACTCTATATTATCCCCCGAAAAAGATGCATCCTGCGTCAGCTCATCCAAAAAAGCCAGATAATCAGCAGCCCATTCCTTTTCATCAGACCTCATATTCACAGCCAGCCTGTCCGTAACGGCAGCGTCCCTTCCTTTCACAGCTGATCCATATCCGTACGCTGCTTTACCCTCTTCATCCGCATTGCATAAAAGTCCTCTATAGCAAAAAAGTCCTGCTGTCGCAGCGGCGGTCAATAGTATGATGACAGCCGCCGCTTTTGGCAGAAACCTTTTTCTCATATGGGTATCTATTCGTTTCATTTCCATCTCTTTTTTCATGTAAAGCTGATAATCTCTTCTTTCGGTTTCCTGGTCTGTTCCACACTGACAGCATGCAGCACCGGCCCTTCCCCGTTATAATCGGCAAAATATTCTTTGGCTACCCTGGCCGTGACTTTAACCCATTGTTTATCCGTCAAAGTATCCGTTTTATCATACTCGCAGGCAAATCCTAAAAACGCCATATCGTCAGCACAGCAGGTCATAGCCATTCTTCCCGGCACGAAATATCCCTGCGGAAAATTCTTAGGCACAAGTACCATTGCCGTAAACTGTATCGTTTTCCCTTCATAACGCCCGATATGATCTAAGGAATCAAGATACCAGATACCGTAACCTTCATTATCCAGTTCGATGATCGGCGCAGACAGATCATAGGGCAGATCGTCTTCCATGATCTCATTGACTTCTCCGTTGGCATCTTCGAATACAAGCTCCGCCTTCGGGTTGATCGCTTTGACGTTGCGCTTATAACTGCTCAGATCCTCCACATTATCGCAGCGGTTAAATATGATCAGTTCCGACTTCCGTATCATCTCTGCAAGCAGAGAGCGCATATTGGTAAAATACATCGGAAAGGTAGAGGCATCGATTGTCGTCACCTGCTGCTCTATCGTCCAGTGCCACGGCAGTTTCATATTCTTATAATTCCACATACCATTATATTCGATAATGATACGCTCCGGTTTATGCTTTTTCTCCAGTTCGATCAGGTGCGCGGCATTAAAATCCGCTTCCTCTTCGATCACTTCCAGAATCGTCCGGCTCTGTTTCAAGAGCATTTCATCATATTCAATTTCACCCTCTTCGCATAGAAGAAGCAATGTTTTTCCCCGTACCTGAAAGTAAGGCTGCGCCAGCGTATAAGTAATAAATTCTGTTTTACCGCTTTCCAGAAAACCGTTGATCACATATACCGGTTTCATCATCTCATCACTCCATTTCCGTTTTAGCTGTTACTTCTGAAATAACGCCGCAAGGTTCTCTTCTTTTAATTTAGAACCAATAACACAGATCTTCCCCGTAACATCCGGTTTACCGGTTCTGATATCGCATTCTTCCGGTACATAATCAAAATAGACCCATGTTCCGTCTCCTGCGGAAACCATTCCTTTTGCCCGAAGGACAATGCCGTACTCTCCTTCGTTTTCCAGTGCCTGCAGTTTCTGTTCGATCTCGCCCTGCGTATAAGAAGCGGGTGTCTCAATGCCCCAGCTTGTGAAAATCTCGTCCGCATGATGGTGGTGATGCTCATGACCGCAGCATTCCTCACCGTGTTCATGATGATGTCCGTGACATTCTTCGCCATGTTCATGATGGTGTCCGTGACATTCTTCGCCGTGTTCATGATGGTGCCCGTGACATTCTTCGCCGTGTTCATGGTGATGTCCGTGCTCTTCCTTCCGCGCCATAACCTCTTTCATCAGTTCCGCTTCCAAATCTTTGGCGCCCTCAATCGTCTCTAAAATATCCGCACCTTCCAGATCCTCCCAGGGCGTCGTAATGATCGTAGCTTTTTCATTATGTTCTCTTAACATAGCCGCACATGCCGCTACTTTTTCTTCACTTAATCCGCCGGTTCTGCTGAGAATGATCGTTCCTGCATATTCTATCTGATTAATGAAAAATTCGCCGAAATTTTTCATATACATCTTACATTTGCAGGCATCCACAACAACAACCGCACTGTTTAACACTACTTCTTCATTCTGCATGGCTCCCTGTACCGCTTTCATGACATCGGAAAGCTTACCAACGCCCGATGGCTCGATCAGCACTCTCTCCGGCGCATAAGTCGTAAGTACCTCTTTTAAAGATGTTGCAAAATCACCGACCAGAGAACAGCAGATACAGCCGGAATTCATCTCCTTGATCTCTATTCCCGCTTCCTTTAAAAAGCCGCCGTCAATCCCGATCTCACCGAATTCATTTTCAATCAGTACGACTTTCGTATCCGCCAAAACTTCTTTTAATAATTTTTTGATCAAAGTTGTTTTACCGGCTCCCAGAAAACCGGACACAATATCGATTTTTGTCATTTTTAACGCCTTGCCTTTCCAAGATATTTCATTACTTTTCCTATATTTTATGCAGCTGTGTACAGCATATCCTTTATTCTGCTCCTGTTTGCCCATTCTGTCAACTCTGTGCCTGCGGACATCAATCCAGATTCAGCTTTTTCTCCATAACATACCATGTCAGGAAATAGAAAATCACACTGTAAAGCAGGTTCGATATCAGCGTAAATTCCCACGAAGAGCCGAAAAACCAACCGGGATCTCCCGTTCTTGCCATAAAACCGAATACCACAATATAATAAAACATTGTTAAAATTCTCTGTACAAAATAGATTCCGTAATAGAATCCAAAAGAAGATAATACTTTATGATTCGGCGCAAGCTGGCCAAGCGACACGCATGCAGTAATTTTGAGTATTCTTGCAATCAGTGCAAAGAAAGACGCGACAAACGTCATTACAAGCTCGAAAACACCGATCTCAATGCCGTTTACACTCGCCATATTCACGTAGAGCTCAAACGCATCCAACATCGTTGACATAAAAGCCCTCTGCGTAGAAAAAAGCGAAATTATGGAAACATAGACCAGAATGCTGTTGATGATCACCCACACCGCGCTCATGACCGCTTTGGCAATGATGATATGGTGTTTATCGACAGGCAGCGTATGCAGGAGATATCCTTCGTCGCCGTAAACTGATTTATAAAAATGATAGATCAGGTAGATCATGGTTCCAATCGCGACAACGATCATACTGAGCACGTAAGCCATAATGATCATCGTCCCCGTCATAATCACCAGTTCGCTGTTCGAGTCAAAAAACGAAAGCTGCACTGTGATATAGGAAAGTATCCACATCAGCACGATAAAAAGGTTCATCGGCACAAGCAGTTTCCAGGTTGCCTTCCACTCATACTTCATCAATTTTCCTAACATGCGAACACCTCCCGGAAGAAACGGTCTACCGACTTTCCTTCCCTTTGTCTGATCTCCTGTGCAGGCGCCTGTAAGATAATATTGCCGTATTTAATGAAAACCACTTCATCCAGAATGCCTTCCACATCAGCAATCAAATGTGTCGAGATCAGCACTGATGCATTTCTGTTATAATTGCTGACAATCGTGCGCAGAATATAATCTCTGGAGGCCGGATCGACTCCTGCGATCGGTTCATCCAGAACATATAGATCCGCATCTCTGCTCATTACAAGAATAAGCTGTACTTTCTCTTTTGTTCCCTTGGAAAGATTTTTCAGCCGCTCGTTGGGCGGAATCTGCAGTCTTTGCAGCATATCGTATGCTCTCTCGATCCTGAAATCAGGATAGAAATCCTGAAAATACTGCACCATTTCCAGCACTTTCATGCCCGGATGCAGATAGGTCCGCTCAGGCAGATAAGAAATTCTGTATTTGGTGCCGATCCCCGGTCTTTCACCTGCGATCAGGATCTCTCCCGCCGTAGGTTTCAGCAGATCGTTCATGATCTTTATAAGCGTCGTCTTACCGCTTCCGTTCGGTCCGAGAAGACCAATAATCCTGCCGCGTTCCAGATTAAGATAAACCTGATTGAGCGCCGGTTTCCCGCCATATGTCTTAGACAGTCCCATACATTGCACAATTGGTATCATTCTTCTGTCTCCTTCCCCATTCATACTTGTATCCGGTAGGACGCTTCAAAGCATGCTCCCGCACTCAGATGACGTCCCCACTTCCGCTCTTCCCATGTTCCTGCAAAATCGAATGCATCGCATCTTCCATACCACGGTTCGATACAGATAAAAGGCGCCGCTTTCCCCGGAGGTGACCAGATACCAAAAAGCGGAGCATCAAAATCCACAGTCAGATACGGCCTTCCATCAGGTTTAATCAAAGATACCTGATGTGCCTGATCGTTTTCTATCACAAGCGCGTCCTGATCAAAAAGATGTCCGGTGATCTTAAGGCAGCCGTCCTGCAAAGGATAAACGGCTTTCCTGTCGCTCACGAGTCCCCCCTGAATAACGCTCGATATTACTTCTTTCGGCGTGTCAAAACGAAGCATATAATCCGTCTGCTTTGTGTCTTCCAGGATCGGACAGCGAAATGCCGGATGCCCGCCTATAGAGAAATACATATCGGAATCAGACGGATTTGTTACTTTCCATTTTACGACTACCGTACTCTCCTGCAGTTCATAACCAAGCTCAAGTAAAAATGCATACGGATATTTCCGAAGCGTTTCCTCATTGGACGCAAGCGAAAACCAGATTCCTTTATCGGTCTGGCTCTTTAACTGAAACTCCATATCTCTGGCAAATCCGTGCTGGCTCATTGGAAAGTTTCGTCCGTCATGACGGTATTCGCCGTTTTTCAAACCGCCGACAAGCGGAAATAAAACCGGTGATGTCCGTTTCCAAAAAGCAGGATCCGCATCCCACATAAACTCTACCCCTGTGTCAACCTTTTTAAGAGACTTCAGTTCTGCTCCCATACTGTCGACTTGTATCGTAATCTTTTCATTGCCAATCTGAAATAATGCCATACCCATCCCCTGCCTTTCTCTCAGTCTGTATCCGTTCGGACATCTCCATCTTTTCCTTATTTGATAACCGGAGTTACTTTTTATTATATCTCATAATCCATACTTTTCCAAGTAATATTACTATCGTCTGCCGATCAAACATCACCAAATATAAAAAAGAAACGCGCAAGTCAAACTAATAAGAGCATATGGCATTTATATTTATTGTGAATAATAGAAACAGTGCTTCTGTTTTTATATAGAAGCACTGTTTTTTATCACTCTATTCCTTTTCAAATATAGCCTTTATAGAAATGCCTTTCTCCTGCATATCAATGACAATTGTCTCTTCTTCTGAAACACCTTCATTTTCCCAACGTACAAAGTGATAGCCTTCTTCTGGTACAGCGGTTAATGTAACTTGGTAATCTGTATAATACGCTCCATACCATTCCGTCGCCTGATCAAATGTGATATCAGCTGTATTTACCTTTATTTTCCCCGCATCCGTATCGTTAATCTCCACACGCAGCAGTGCCAGACTTCCTAACAACCCAAGATCATTTTTTAAATGCTGCACAACATAGGCAGCTCTGTTATCCATAAAAAACTGTACATCAGCGACAGCCTCCTGGAACATCTGCGTGTCTTCTGCTCCTAAGAATCTTTTTAAATGTACATACATTGCATCTTCCATGATAGTCAGATGATCGGAAATCATGCTGTTCACTTTTTCTTCTGCAAAAGAAGTGTTGATAATATCCATAAAACTGGTCACAAATTGACGTTTAAAATCTTCATTTTGACAAAGATTGTAAAACATTCTGCTACTGTCCATAGTAAAACGCAAAACATCCCATTCGACGCTCTCAGATTTAAGCGCTCCGGAATTTACATCGAACATAAGCCAACGCCATTTACAGTCTTCATATTCTCCTTCTCCTTTTTCACGTGTCCTCCAAAGCGCAAAATTAGAAGTAGGCCAGTCCCCATACCGTCCGTAATAAATCTCTGCGGCAAAATAATCGATAAAGCTTTGCATATCAAGGATCTCACAAGCCTGCGCATAATTCTCATCAACAGTAAAATCCGTATTTTCCATATATTCCATCATTTTGGTATATAATGCATAGTCTTCCTCTTTCCCTTCTGCCAATTCACCATTTTTAATCATTACAACATCATCTTTATTTACATCATAATAGTATGCCACAAATACATTGTCATATTTTTCCGTGAGCCAATAAACTCCCCAGTACTCACCATTTAAAAACATAATATATGGCTCAAAATGCATCGTCCCAAAATTTCTGCCTCTTATCAGACCGGCTGCTAACCTGTCACGAAGTTTGGAGGTAACATCTCCCCCTCCGGCAAACAATGTGACGGTATCCGCCATATAATTTGTTCCAAATAAATCTGTATAAAATCTCCCCTCTTCATCATATTGTCTTCTTGCATAAAGATTCAGACTTCTTGGCAGATATCCACGTCCTCCGCCACCCTGTATCCGCACTCCACATTCTTTGTCTAGAAGCTGCATCTTCCCTGCGTTAAAAATCTGGACATTACAATCACGTTCCCACTCTTTTCCATGTTGATGATAATTTGCTCCCCACCATACCCAGGGAATTGCAGACCGGTCTGCCTCATTGACATACGCGTCATAAAGCTTTCCGCGCACATATATACCATCTTCATAGCCAAATAGATCATCCGGCTCCGCTACGATTGATATAATGTTAAATCCGGCGTATCCTTCCTTATCCTGAAATCCTACAAAATAATTTCTTGTTTCTACTTCACTGAAATTGCCTTCTGCGTCACGATAAGCTGCTCTGACGACCGTACACTTGTCTACTAAATAATCGGGTATAACATAGTTCGGAGGTTCCTGACCATATAATAAAATATCCTCTTTCAAAAAACCCGACGTCATATCATCCCTTGTAGAATGTACATTATCATTTTCCGTAGCATCCTTGATCAGAATAGGTTCCATATACTGCAAGGCATTCTCATCGGGTACAGAACCATCTAATGTATAGTAGATTTCCGTTCCTCTCGGTGCATAAATCCTAAGACGAAAAGCATTATCATAAAATCCGGACTCCTCCGAAAAGGTTAATTCCGTATATTCGTTCTCCCCTATTAGAACAAGAAAGAATAATACAATACATAACGTCATAAAATAAGCCAAAACACTTCTTCTATTCATCATCTCAGTTTATTATCCCACTGTTTCTCCAGATTCGGCAACCCAATTAACACTTTCTACGCCAAGCACACTTGTCAATTCATCCAAGACATCCAACTTAATTTCCCCTTTTGTCTTGATTTCCAATATTAATTCTTCCCGTTCGGCATTTTTATTGGCTGTACGGATTTTCCAGTTAACTACGTAAGGCTCCAACTTGTCCTGAAATTGATCTCTATCGATTCCTTCTCCCGCTACAATCAACAGATACCGGTTCCATATCCCCGGTATTTTAGATGAAATAATAAATACAATAGCAATGAATAAAACCGATGTAAATGTCAGCTTATAATTCTGTGAGCTTACACAAAGTCCTTCGGCAATCGCCCAAAATATAAAAATAGTATCTCTGCTGTCTTTTACCGCTGTTCTAAAACGAACAATGGATAATGCACCAACCATACCCAAAGAAATCGCTATGTTGCTGCTTATCATCATCATAACGATCGAGGTGATCAATAAAACCGCAACTAAAGACCAATTGAATTTTCTGTTATACACTACTTTCTCTGATGTGATAAAATAAGTCAGATAAATGATCATTCCTGCTGCCAGACCACACAGTAATATGACCAATGTCCTTTTTACTCCGTAATTTGTACTGTTTGTATAAAAATAACTAAGCACTTCTTCTTTCGACATAATACATCTCCTCTAGTAATCAAAATCATAATAAACTTTACGACCAAAACAATATTTACTATAACTATTTTGGGTCAGATCAAACTGACAGAGTACATCTTTCACAAATCCCATACATTTTCCACTGTACTTGATCTCTAATACAGCTGCTTTGTACATTATCGGTGTAAAATTGGCATCAGATGAAAAAATATTGAAATTTGCTTCCGTTGACCTGATATTCCTATCCAACGTTATCCTTGTATCGTATAGGGGATATTGATAGGCCAGTCTGTCATATTCGATCATCACCACCGGTCTATAGCATCCTATTCGCATAATATTGTACGCCTTGACCGCAGTTTCACTATTTTGAAAGTATTTTGCAAGTATCTCATAGCGTCCCGTGCAAAGAGCTTCTGCATCACCCTTTGAAAGAACAAGGCTCTGCTTATGCTGCCAATCACCATTCTTTTGTTTTAGTTCCAACTTACATAACGATTCGTCACAATTATAAATTCTAAGCCTGATTTTTTTTCTAACATCAATTCCCTCAATTTTTTGCGCAAAATCAAGATTATTGATAGATTCAAAATATACGCTCCGTATCGAATAAGCATCTTCAGTGCAATAATCGTCTCTTGCCATAAAATTATCCAGGCAACTTCTAATTGCCAAAATTTTCGCCAGAGGAACCACATACTTGATTTCCTTTCTAAAAGCTGAAAGTTCTCCGCTCACCACATCCTCCGTTCTTAAACACCCTGAATATAGACTTTCATAATACAACATACAATCTTTGTAAAATTTGGAAATTATTAGTTATTATAACATCTCCAAAAAAACATTTCAATAATAAACATTATCCGATACCAAACGGCTGTTTTGTATACAATTCATGCTGCAGCAGGATATCCCCCGTATGATAACGGTTCTTTGGCAGCATCTCGTCGAAAAAAGCAAGCTGCTCCGCCAGTTCATCAATCGTATCTTCAAAGAAACGGATCTTACGCTTTTCTTCCGTCTGCATAGAATTGACGACACGGATCACCGGGATGCAGAAATTCACCGTCCGCTCCTTTTTATCCAGAACAAACTGTCCTTCTTTGTGCAAATACCCTTCTATAGCGATCAGAAAACCTTCCGGCAGCCCTGTCAGCCTTCTGTGCCCGCCACTTTCCCATGTAAGCGGAGGATTTCCGCTATAACCTTTCTGTTCCCATAAGGAACGTTTCTCATCCAGTTCCTTTTCCAGATAAACGGCAACTCCCATTTTCCACGCTGCGCCAAACTTCGCATTTTTCTTCAGCCACTCCGCAATTTCCGATTCCGCTGCCTCGTAAATGCGCCGTACCGATTCCGGCACTTCTTCCGCGCAGATAAATCTCGCCCGGACAATACTTTTCAAGTAACGGTCCGACCGCTCCGAGCATTCTATTTTGACTCCGTTGTCAACCAGATACTGTAAAAAATCCAGTGTATTTTTCATACTGTAATCAAGTTTACATAACTTTTTCCCAAGAAGATCATATAAAGTCAGATAATCTCTGTTCTCTCCGTTTTCCAATGCAGTCCTGCAATAACCGATATCGTCCAGCGAAAAACGTTTCTTCCGGCCAAACGGGTTAACATAACAAATCTGCCTCTCTTCCACGGTCAGTCTTCTGTTTGCGGCATTCACACACAACCCGATTCCTGAACAGATGATCAAAAAGACGACAACATAGGCAGACAAAACAACGGCCAGCGATTCATCATAATAGGCATACGGTACGAAAAACAGACCAATCCCGCCAAGAACCGTCGCTATACCGATTATCCAGGGAAGTTTCCCTTCCTTCACTTCTATCCGTATCATCACAATCCTCCCCGCGCCGATTCATAAGCTTCCATGATAACAGGCAGCGGTAAAGCCGCCGTTTCTCCATCCGGTGTTGCACCGGTCAAAAGACCGATCAGATTTCCTTTGGCATCAAAAACGCCGCCGCCGGACATTCCCGGTTCTGCCTGTCCGTAACCATAGATCATATACTCTCCGAAATCTTCAATATACATCCATGCGTCTGCAATGCTGCCTTTATAATAAAGAGGTATCTCCGTATTCTCTACATCCGCCCCGACACTGAACATTTCATCTCCGGCCTGCAAAGTCTGGTAAAGTGAAATATCTCTGTGTACGTACCTCATCTCTTCCAACTGGCGATAAGTAAATTCCGTATTGTCTACCGCCAGAAATGCAACGTCATATTCCTGTGAAATGTAAAGAATCTTTCCCGGGGTAAAGTAACCTTGCGAAAAACGCACATAACCGGAAGTTTCTTCCCAATATTCCAGGACATGCCTGCTGCTCGCAATGATCACATAGTCCGGCGTCAGATCCCAAATAACACCGCTTCCGTAAATATCCTCCATATGCAGCAATACGACACTGCCTTTCACATTCCCGTATGCCTTTTCACAATCCTTTTCCTCCGATACGGCAGTTTCCAAAGCGCCGAGCCAGATAAGTCCTTCGTAAATATCCTGCTCCGTCACTGTCTGGATCAAATGGGGCGGTTCTGCTTCCTCTGTCTGCAAAGGCTGTCCGGCGGATACTACAGCAAGTATGAAGTTTAAAAGCAAGCATCCAATGCCATTTCTCATAAAAATTGAAACCCCTTCATTCTTTCATAAAACAGGCAAAAATCTCCCCTTATAGGAGAGATTTACTGCGAATTAGCTCATAATAGCATTTATAGATCAATGCAAAACTAAGCAGAACGATAAGCCGGGTTATGTCGTGAATGGTCATCTGTCTGGGACTGACGTTGCCGACAGTCTCTAGCGACCTACCTGAGAGCAGGCCGGGCAAGCCTGTTGCTCTCTGTGTGGTCTTGCTTCGGATGGGGTTTACACAGCCTTTCCCGTTACCGGGAAAGCGGTAGTCTCTTACACTGCCATTCCACCCTTACCGCATCAGATGCGGCGGTATCATTTCTGTTGCACTATCCTTAGAGTCGCCTCCACCGGACGTTATCCGGCATCCTGCCCTGTGAAGCCCGGACTTTCCTCACCTGCGGCCGGGACAGACAAGCTGTCCGGCAATCAGGCGCGACCATTTATTCTACTTAGTTTATACCTCAAAAGTTTATACCTCAAAACAACTTCCGCCGATAAACTCCCGGCAAAGAGAATTATTCGGCAGCTTTTCGCTGCTGACGCCAAGAAAATACTCCAGAAACTTTAACAGTCTCTTTGCTTCGTGGTATTCGGGTTCGCCCTTTTTTATACTGAACAGCAAAGGTTCGGCATATTGCTTCAACACAGCCAGTTCGTAGATCAGCGCCGAATTGAACATCGCATCCGCCTGCTCCTGATACGGGAAAATGTATTTTTCTTCCCCGCGTCTGACAGAGGGCCACATCTCGATCGTTTTCTTTGCACTGGCGCCTCTTGTTCTGGCATCTCTTACCATGCGGCGCAGCAATCTGCTGTCCGTCGTCGGGATCCGGTTATGCTCATCTACGTTTAAACATGTCAGCGCACTGATATATATCTTGTATTTGCTCTGTGCGGGAAGAGAATAGGACATTTTCTCGTTGAGTCCATGAATTCCCTCTATCACAAGAATATCATCCTTACCGAGCGTCGTTATCTTCCCGTTATATTCTCTTCTGCCTGTTTTGAAATTAAATGTCGGCAGTTCGACACTCTTCCCTGCAAGCAGTTCTCCCATATCTTTATTAAACTGCTCCACATCGAGCGCTTCTATACATTCAAAATCAGGATTGCCGTTTTCATCCCGCGGCGTCTTATCATGGTTTACATAATAGTTGTCCAATCCGATCGGATGCGGATTCATACCGTATGTCCGCAGCTGTATCGAAAGTCTGTGGGAAAAAGTCGTTTTACCGGAAGAGGATGGCCCCGCAATCATAACAAATTTCACGCCTTCTCTTCTTGCAATGTCTCTGGCAATTTCACCGATCCTGCTTTCCTGCAGGGCTTCCTGTACAAGTATCATATCCGCAATGTTGCCTTCACAGATCTGGTCATTCAGATCGCCGACCGTATCGATGCCGATCTTCTCTCCCCACTGGCAGGTCTGCAATAAGGTTCTGAACAGCTTCGCCCGCGGTTCGAATACCGGCAGTTCTTCCGGCGCCGACTGCTCCGGCAGCAGCAGGATCATACCCTCTTCATAACTCAACAGGTCAAAGTGTCTGATATACCCCGTACTCGGCAGCATATAACCATAATAATAATCAAAATAATCCCCCAGACAATATACATTGATCGTAGAGCTTCTTCTGTAACGGAACAGCTTTACTTTATCCTGCATCCCGTTTTGATCAAATAAGCGGATCGCTTCTTCGGAAGGATAAGCTCTCTTGGTGATCGGCAGATCCGCTTCAGTCAGCTCCTTCATCCGCTCCCTAACCTGCATGATCTGTTTGTCGTCTAACGGTGCATGATCTACGAAACGGCAGTAATAGCCGGCGCCTATGGCAAACTCCACTTTGGCGGCCGCCGCAGCTGCCGCTCCCGCCACATCCTTAATGGCTTTCATCAGCAGCATGATCGCCGTACGCACATACGTCTTATGACCGATCGGATCTCCATATGTGGCAAAAGTCAGTTCACAGTCCTTATCCACTCTTTTCATCAGTTCCCGAATCTTACCATTTATGATAACAAGCGCGATCGGCTCTTTGTACAAGTGCTGGTATTCTCCCGCTATGATCTCATACTTAATGCCTTCTTCATATAATTTTTCCTGCCCGTCAATCTTTATTCTTACCATATCCCGCACCCTCCCTTTTATCAAATAATTCCAGGACCCGAAGACAATCCTGTATCTGCCCTTCGACTTCCTTCTCCCGTTTTCCCCGATCCGAAGCTGTATTTCTCCGTTTCTGCAGATTGATAAGGACTTCTTCACAGATCCTTTTCTCACGTTCCAGATAACGGTATAACACGGGGTTCTTCTGTTTTAACAGAACCGGCCCGTAACGGTCTTCTATCCGCTGCTGCCATAACTGTTTCTGTGAATACGCATTAGAACTATCCCCTTGTGGTATAGTTTCCTTTCTTGGTACGGCCTTCATCATAGGATAGAATTTACCGTCTTCTTCTATCATATTCTCGTCTGTAATCAGATATCCTTCCCTGCGCAGAAAGCTGCGAAACTGCTGCAGTTCTGACTGCGGCTGTAAGATCAGCTCCTGAAAAGAATCCGTTTTTTCTTTCTCTTCGGATAAAATACGCTGCATCAGTTTACCGCCCATACCGGCGCAGATCAGAGAATCTGCCTCGCCGGGACGGCAGGAGGCAATACCATCGGAGATTCTCGTTTCTATGTATGACTCCAACCCAAAGGCCGCAATATGTTCCTTCGCCTGCCTTAAAGGTCCTTCATTGACATCCATCGCAAGCGCCTTTGGCGCAATCCCCTGCTTTACTAAATAAATAGGAATAAAACCGTGATCGCAGCCAACGTCACATACACTGTTACCCGGTGTTACGAGAGAAGCAACCGCATGCATTCTCTTAGAAAGGACTATCTTCCCGCACATTAATCCAGATAATCCTTTAACTTACGGCTTCTGCTGGGGTGACGCAGTTTTCTGAGTGCTTTGGCTTCGATCTGTCTGATACGTTCACGGGTAACGCTGAACTCTTTTCCCACTTCTTCCAATGTCCTTGCACGGCCGTCATCCAGTCCGAACCGCAGCCGCAGCACTTTCTGTTCTCTATCGGTCAGCGTACTGAGCACGTCTACAAGCTGTTCTTTTAACAGCGTAAAAGCAGCCGCATCCGCCGGGACCGGCACATTATCATCCTGAATAAAATCACCCAGATGGCTGTCTTCCTCTTCGCCGATCGGCGTCTCCAAAGAAACCGGTTCCTGGGAAATCTTTAAGATCTCTCTGACTCTTTCCACCGGCATGCTCATTTCTTCTGCGATTTCCTCCGGTGTAGGTTCTCTTCCAAGCTCCTGTAAGAGCTGTCTGCTCACACGGATCAGTTTATTGATCGTTTCCACCATATGCACAGGAATACGGATGGTTCTTGCCTGATCGGCGATTGCTCTCGTAATGGCCTGACGGATCCACCATGTTGCGTACGTAGAGAATTTGTACCCTTTGCGGTAATCGAATTTTTCGACGGCCTTGATCAGACCCAGATTGCCCTCCTGGATCAGATCCAGAAAAAGCATACCGCGCCCTACGTATCTCTTGGCAATGCTGACTACCAGACGCAGATTGGCTTCGGCAAGCCTCTTTTTCGCTTCCTCGTCGCCCATCTCCATTTTCTTGGCAAGCTCGATCTCTTCTTCCGCACTTAAAAGCGGCACTTTGCCAATCTCTTTTAAATACATTCTGACCGGATCTTCAATGCTGACGCCATCCGGTACGGACAGATCGATATTCTCCACATCAACATCGTCTTCCTCCGTCAGAATGATCTCTTCGTCGTCTACATCATCCACGTCGGTAATCCGCAAAACATCCACATTATTTTGTTCCAATGTTTCCAGAATTTTGTCAAACTGTTCTTCTTCCAACGATAAATCATGGAAAAAGTCATTGATCTCCTGATATTCCAGAACATTCTTTTTCTTCTTAGCAATATTCAAGAGTTCTTTTAAACGCTCTTCAAATTTTGCCTGTACATTTTCTTCCATTACTTCGCCCATCCTTCCTTTTTGTGGGTTAAACAATTTTATTTTTTCCTCTAATGCAGGGAAATATGCGTTTTGCTAAGTTCTTCCAATGCTTTTTTCCCTGAAATCACCTGATTTAATGCGTTCATGTCCGCACCCGCTCTGCCGGAATAATATTCAAAACTGTTTCTTTTGACCTGATATACGATATCGTGAAATGCTTTTTCCCGTTCCGCCTCCGTATTTACTTCCTGCAGTTTGGTATTAAATAGCGACGCCACTTCTCTTTGCTCTTCTTCGTCCTGAAACATGCTGATAATCGATGCCGGATGAAAATTTCCGCTTTCCAGATCTTCAAAAAGTTTCTGTGCAACCTGTTTATACAAGGCTTCTGTAAAGTCTTCCACTCCGATATACTTTTTAATCTTTCCGTATAAAGCCGGTTCATCCGTTATCCAGGTTAAGAGCAGTCTCTGGAACTTTTTGGCGTTCTCCTGCGGCGTATTTTTCGGAAATACCGTAGGTTTGGGCCGCTCCACCGGTTTGATCATGCCGGTCTGCGCCGCATGGGAGGCGACTAACTTCCGCAGCGCTTCGTAGCCGATATGATATTTTTCCGCTACGGACTGCACATAATTTTCCCGCTCCACTTCTTCTTCAAAACTGCATAGTTTCCTGGCAATCTCCCTGTGAAACGCCGTCTTGGATGCCGGGTCGCCAAGATCATAATCCCGCTCCAGTATGCGCAGCTCAAAGAAAAAGCTATTCTCCGCCTTATCGATCCTCTCCTGAAACGCTTCAGCGCCGTTTGCTTTTATAAACTCATCCGGATCTTTGGCCGGCGCCATATTAATAACCCGGCCCCGCAGTCCCGTTTCCCGTAAAATGCCGATCGCACGAAGCGCGGCGTTTGTGCCGGCGCCATCGCTGTCATAAGCCAAAAGAACGTCTTTCGTATAGCGCCGCAGCAGATTCGCCTGTCCGGCTGTGAAAGCAGTTCCAAGAGAAGCAACTGCCTGTGTGAACCCGGCCTGATGCATGGCGATCACATCCATATATCCCTCACATAAGATAATATTGCTCTTTCGTGAAGTCCGTGCAAAATTCAGTCCGTACAAATTCCTGCTTTTATCAAAAATCATCGTCTCCGGCGAGTTTAAATATTTCGGCTTCGCATCTCCCATAACCCGGCCGCCGAACCCGATCACCTTATGGTTGATATCCTGGATCGGAAACATCACCCGATTCCAGAATTTGTCATGCATACCGTATTTTTCGTCAAAACTGGCCAGTCCGGCTTCTATGACAAGCTCGTCCTCATAACCTCTGGTATGCAGATAATTCACCAGATCATTGCTTGTCACGCTGGCAAAACCGAGTCCGAATTTCTTCATCGTCTCTTCGCTAAGCTGCCTGCCTGTCAGATACCGGCGCCCTGCTTCTCCTCTCGGATCACGCAGCAGATAATAGAAATATCTGGCCGCCTCTTTGTTGATCTCCAGCAGTCGCGCCCTTTTGCTCTCCCGCTTTTTTACTTCCTCGGAATATTCCGCTTCGGGTAACGGCACGCCTGCCCTGTCCGCCAGCTGTTTGATCGCTTCCGGAAAAGAGCAGTTTTCATATGCCATGAGAAACGTAAAAACATTCCCTCCCGCACCGCAGCCAAAGCAATAATACATCTGTCTGCCCGGCGAGACCGAAAAAGATGGCGATTTCTCGTTGTGGAAAGGACATAATCCAAAATAACTGCTGCCCTTCTTCTGGATACGCACATAGCCGGAGATCACGTCCACAATATCATTTTTGCTTCTTACTTCCTCTATCAATTCATCGGGATAATACATAGATCCTCTTCCCTCACTTATCCGTGCCACGTCTTCGGAATGTAAATATCCTGATAAGTGGCGATCGCAAATCTGTCCGTCATTGACCCGATATAATCACATACTATTTTCTCGGCCGGCTCGCCCGCATCCAGCAGACGCCGTAAAAAAGCCGGCAGCTTTTCAAGATGATGCTTATAGTAATCGTAGAGCGTCTCGATCAGTTCCTCCGCTTTGCCTTCCTCACTTTTGGCGATCGGATTCTGATACACATTTTCAAACATAAATTTCCGCAGTTTCTGCATGGCATCCGCCACATCCTGCGACATACAGACATCATTTCTGCCACGGCTCGTTGTGACAATGTCATGGATAAAATAATCCAGGCGCTGTCCGCAGCTGTAGCCGATCACATCTCCGATCTCTTTTGGCACATCGGATTCTTTTAAAATACCGCCTCTGATCGCATCATCCATATCATGATGGATATAGGCTATCTTATCGGAAAATCTGACGACCCGCCCTTCCAATGTACAGGGCATACCGGACGTCTGATGATTCAATATCCCATCTTTTACTTCATAGGTCAGATTGATCCCCTGACCGTCTTTTTCCAGAATATCCACTGTCCTGACGCTTTGCTCATTATGCCTGAATCCGTACGGGCAGACTCTGTTTAACGCCCGCTCCCCTGCATGTCCAAACGGCGTATGCCCCAGGTCATGCCCAAGCGCGATGGCCTCCACCAGATCCTCATTAAGCTGCAGCGCTTTGGCGATCGTACGGGCATTCTGGCTGACTTCCAGCGTATGTGTCAGCCTCGTTCGGTAATGATCGCCTTCCGGTGTCAAAAATACCTGTGTTTTATCTTTCAGTCTTCTAAAAGACTTACTATGTATGATACGATCTCTGTCTCTTTGAAACACAGGTCTGATATCGCATTGCTCCTCCGGCTTGCTCCGGCCTTTGGAATACATACTGAGCATCGCATAGGGACTTAAATATTCTTTCTCCCACTGCTCTGAACTTTCCCGTATATTCATGGTAATCTCCCGTTTTTAAAAAAGCCCTTTTCTTTGTGAAAAAGTAACTTTATCACCTTCTGGTTCCCTGTCCATCCGGCGACGGATTTTCCCATAAGGTGAAAACAACCACTCTTTTTATAATATTCTGTTTTTCCTGCCGAAATCCTTTTTTTATCTACAGATATCATAGATAAATTCCGCATTTTTATCCATCGCCTCGTAAGCAGTCTTAAAAGGTGACATCTGGAATACATGCCACATCCCCTTAAAAATATCTATTTTCGTCGAGACATTCTCCTTTACCATCTTTTTATGCAGCATCGTCGCATCATTTAACAGCATCTCATTATCCCCCACCTGGATATAGGTAGGCGGAAAACCTTCGTAATTACCGAATAAAGGGGAGATCAGGGGATCCGTTAAGTCTTGTCCGGCTGCATAATTATCCGTCATTTTCTGCAAATAGGCAGGATCCAATACGGGATCGATATCCTGTCTTGTCTCATGTGATCTGCCGGAAGCCGTCAGATCTGTCCATGGCGACATCAGACAGAGTCCTCTTGGTAAAAGTCTGTTCTCCTGCTTTAATTTCAGCACCAAAGACAACGCCAGGTTCCCGCCCGCAGAATCTCCCGCCATGATCACATCTCTTGCGCCGTATCCCAGAAGCATCAGATAGTTCCACACTCTCATGGCATCCTGCGTCGCAGCGGGATACGGATTCTCCGGCGCCAGTCTGTAATCGAAACTCAGCACATCCATGGACGTGGACATGGCAAATTTGGTTGTCAGCGTACGGGCATAAATACTGCTCCCTGTCGAATATCCGCCGCCATGACAATACAGGATCACATATTTTTTCATATGCGCTCTGTTCACAGAAATCCATTCTCCATGAATGCCGTCGATATCCAGTTCCTTTATCTCCACATCCTTATTATTACTGAGCAGCACCCCAAAATGATCCTGAGACTGTCTGTGTTTCTCCAGGTCCGTATTCTCCACCGCTCCATGTACTTTTTTGATCAGATTCATCAGATTTTGATTTTTTCGCTCTAAAATTGCCATAAAAACCGACCTTTCCGTAATTTACATATTATGATACAATGTCACTGTAGTATGAATGACAGACGATTGCAAAGCGCCGGGGCGGGCAGGAAGATAAAGTTTCTGCTTCGAGGCACGCTTTCGCTCCATTAAAAACGCAGCGGTACTAAGTTCAAGAGGCATTTAATGCCTCTTTCACTAAGAATAAAGTTACTTTTAGTAACTTGCGTTTTTAGAGGGCCCTTCAGCAGAAATCTTTATCTTCCTGCCCGCCTCGGCGCTTTGCAATCGTCTGTAGTATGAACGAATCAGAAAGGAACCATGCATTCCATGTCCGGGGGAAAAAATATCACGATTCCAAAATCCAAAAAAGAAATCTGGTACAAGCTTGACTTGTCCGCCATTGTTTATCCAACCCTGCAAAGAAGAGACTTCTCTTCCGTATACCGTTTATCCGTTGTCTTAAAGGAAGATATCGACCCGGAACTGTTACAGCGGGCGCTGGATATGACGCTGCCGCGCTTCCCGACCTACAAAGTTGCGATCAGGAAGGGACTTTTCTGGCGCTATCTGGAACCGAACAACAGGCCCGGTCCTTTCGTTACCCCCGACATCAAAAATCCCTGCATGCCCATGCCTTTTAAGGCCAATAACCGTTATCTTCTGCGCATCTACTATTATGGCAGAAGAATTTCCCTTGAAGCGCATCACTGTCTCGGCGATGGCACGGGCGGCATGTGCGTGCTGCAGACATTGACTGCCACCTATTTAGAACTGCTCGGACACCATATTACCCCTTCGGGTTTCGTCCTTAATATCTTCGATACACCGGATCCCGAAGAACTTGAAGATGCCTATATGCGCTATGCCAATGCCAGAGTATGCCCGCCCCGTCCGGGGGAAAAAACATACCGCGTCAGAGGCACGAAGGAACCTTTTTATACGCTGAATATTATCGATGGCATCATGTCCGTCAAAGAGGTGATGTCTGTTGCCAAAAAATACAACGCTACCATTACCGAATATCTCAATGCGGTCCTGCTCTATGCCCTGCTGCAGAAACAGGACGCCGATCTGCCCTTTAAGATCAGACCTGTAAAGATTGCCATGCCGGTGAATCTGCGGCGCTTTTTTCCTTCGAAAACACTGCGCAACTTTATTACCATGGTCTATCCTTCCGTAGATCCCCGTCTGGGAGATTATACGTTTGCGGAAATCGTCACACAGGTCCATCACTATATGCAGTACTATATCAGTGAAAAATTTCTGCGCGGAGACATCACGACCAACGCCGCCACGCAGCGCAACCCGTTCATCCGTGTCGTGCCGCTTTTTATTAAAGATTTCGTGGTCCGCACTTTTTATACGAAAGTGCAGGATAAAAATTCTTCCGCAGGACTTACCAATATGGGCGCCCTGAAAGTCCCTGAGGACATGAAGCCGCATATCGAACGTTTTGATATCTATATGGGACAGCCGTTTTCTTCCCGTACCAACTGCGCGATCATCAGTTTCGAGGATACGCTGACCGTTAATTTTGCCAGCAGCATCGCGGAAGCGGACGTGGAACGCAATTTTTTCAGAAAGCTGATACAGGACGGCATTCATGTAAAGATCGAAAGCAACCGAGGAACCAGATCGTAAAGATCATCATAAAGGAAAGTCACAAGAAAGGAGTTATTACTTATGTCATATTGTGTTAACTGCGGCGTAGAACTGGAAGCTTCCCTAAAATCCTGCCCGCTCTGCAATACCCCCATTATCAATCCCAATCATCTTACCGAAACGCAAGATCCCGCTCCCTACCCGGCCTCGAAAGGTCAGGTGGAGGTCGTTAAAAGAAAAGATCTGGGACTTTTACTCAGTGTTGTACTTTCTACGACAAGCGTTACCTGCCTGCTTCTTAATCTTCTCGTCTTCCAGGGTTCTCTCTGGTCTTTTCTGGCGATCGGCGTATGCATCTGTCTGTTTGTTTTTGCCTTTCCGGCCGTTATCTATACCAAAACGCCCATTTATGTATCTTTACTCGCAGATGGCGCCGCCGTAGGGATCTATCTGTATCTGATCACCTATCTGACGTCTTCTTCCGAATGGTTTTTCCGTCTGGCGCTTCCTATCGTGATCACGGTAACGGTCCTGATTGAAATTTTTACTTTCCTTGCCCGCAAACTGCCTTTTTCCATTTTATCGGGATCCCTCTATCTTTTTATCGAAGTACCGCTCTTATGTATTGCACTGGAACTGCTGATCAGACATTTTCGAAATGATCCCATGCTGATCACATGGTCTGCCATCGTATTAACGGTATGCACCGTCATCGACATTGCCCTGATCACGATCATTGCCAAAAAACGCCTGCGCAATGAAGTACGCAGACGTTTACATTTCTAACTGTGTTTGGCTTCCGCTTCCTCTAACGAATGATATCCGTAAAACAGCGTTTCGTTGGTGATGATCTGCTTTAACAGGCTTTCTCCGCGTTCTTTCGCCGCCTTCGTTTCATTCCACAGAAGCGTTAACGTCTTCATGGAATACGTAAGAAGTTCCGCTCTGAGATAGCTTTCCATAGAGGAACCGTCCATAACGTTATCTTCCGCAGTTGTGGACACCCTTCCTCTTTTCCGGATATTCGGATATTCGGCAAGCATCTGCGCATCCCATGCCAGATGGATCTGTACGATCTGCTCCGCGATCTGTTTTTTCTCCGCCGCATCAGGAAGATATTCTTTTGCTTTCTCGTATTCTTCCGGGAATGTACTCTCCATCATCCTGCCGTATTTCTCGAAAATAAGGTTACGGCCTTCTTCATACGCTTTGAGACAGTCAGCCTTATAACTTTCAAGCAGTTCATCCGGATAAACCATCCACTGGCTCATACGCATACGGAAAAAAGTGTCCGGATCATCCTGACAGGACGCTCTGCCGCCGGTATTGTATACATGCTGAAACATATCCCATTCCAACTGTGCGATTTCAAAAATAAGCTGTTCTCTTGCTGATACTTCTCCCACTTTGGCCACCACCCTTATATTTATTCATTTAATAATCTGCCCGGTGTGCAGTGAAGCGGTTCTTCATAAGTCGCATGATCCGTCTTTAGCACATTGCCATCGACTGTGATCATGATCTTCTCCGCGTCATAAGCCGCCAGAAACGTACCTGTCAAAGAAGACATGATAATATTCTCGCCTTCCTGCGTCATTGTCTTTAAATATTCCCGGAACGTTTTAGACAGGTCAAGATACAGCGTTTTTTCTCCATCTACATCCTTTTCCTCAAAAGAATACACCTTCGTTCCCAAAGATACGATATTGTGCCGCACCAGTGCATCGATCAGATTCTCGGCCGAGATCTGTTCCATAGTGGATATTTCCGTATTCAATTCATCGGAAGCGCCGTTTCCATAGTATATCGTAACCTCTATCTGAGACTGCTCTTCCTCTTCATCAGGTTCTTCTGTGCTTACAGACTGCTCTTCTTTCTCTGTCCCTTCTTCATCCAGTAAATATTCCAGCGAATCTACCAACAGGTCGCCTGCCGACACATCCGGCACCTGCTCGTCTTCCATCGCCGTCACTTCTTCCGCTCTGTTGCCGCAGGCCGCCAGGACCAATATCAGAACGGCAAGCGGAAGTGCCATCCATTTTCTGTCTTTCATAATACTTTGTCTCCTCCTTAACTCGTGAGCCTGCACCGCATGATGCAGTCCCGCAGATGAAAAACCGAATTTCACCTTATCCAAGTCTGGTTTATTCTATCATAACGTCCATAAAAAAGCAACACGACAAAAGCCGGCCCCCGGCAGACAACGCAAAAAAACACCGCATAACGGTGTTTTTCATAACATAAGTGCAGGAAAAGGGACTTGAACCCTCATGATATTGCTATCACACGGACCTGAACCGTGCGCGTCTGCCAATTCCGCCATTCCTGCGAACAAATGCTATTTTATCTTCTTTTTGCGTTTCTGTCAAGACTATTTTGAATTAATTTTAAAAAAATTTTAACATCTTAACAGAAATTATGAAATGCCTCCTGTGCCTTCCCCAATCTTTTTATCCGTATACAGAATATGATTCACAAGCCATTCCGTCAGAAATTCCATAAGTTCTTCCAGCGTTTCCTGCTGGTGTTCATCTATATGCTCAAGATCCATGCCCTCAAGTTTGGCCACAAACGCATCATGTGCCCGTTTCTGCGCCGCAAGTCCTTCATATTGAATGCTCTCCATATACTTTTCCTCATCCGTAAAATGAAAGATCGTATAACGCTTCATTTCTTCCAGCAAAAATACAATTTCGTCATATTTATCAGGAATAAACTCATCCGTAATGACACGATATACTTCACCGATAATCCGGAACAATTCTTTGTGCTCATTATCGATCAAGGCGATACCTGTAAGATATTCGTCCGTAAACGTTATGAGTCCTTGTTTTTCATCGGCAGGTTTCATTTTGCCGATCATCAGATCGGAACCGATAATATGTCTGTAAAGCCACGTCACCAGATATTTTAACAGATCGTCCAGAAATATCTGCTGCGCGCCGTTGTCCGAAGGCATGGCAATGTCTGCTTCAAATATCTTTTCCCGGAACGCCGCATGCTGCTTTCTCTGCAGCTCCAGTTCCGGGTGGCGGATGCTCTCCATATATTCCTCTTCATGTTTAAAATGTGCTTCCGCATATTGCTTCAGCATCTCAAGCATATCCCGGATGCGGTCATATTTATCACTGATCACGCTGTTTTCAAGCAGTTCCTGCATCTCGTTGATCATCCGGAAAAGCTCTCTGTGTTCGTTATCAATCATTTCTACGCCAAGTAGACAATCGTCTGTAAAATAATACATTATCTCTCCTCCTATTATTCTGTCCGGCACTGCTGCCGCCGAACCTGCGTCTATTGTACACGTTCGGGGCGCATACAGCAATATATTTCCCGTTTTCTAACAATATTCTTTATAACGTTCCCGCCAGCCTTCTTCTGCCCAATATTCGGATCCGTCCCGAAGCCTTCCGATGAACTGATACTGAAACATTTCCCGTCTGATCAGCTCAATATCAGTGAATGAAATAGACTCTTTTATCATCTCATTTACTTCCTTTTCGGTATATTTTACGGAAAGCGCAAACTTCTGCGCAATCTTCATAAGCGCAAGAATCCGCATCGGCCGTTTAGAAGGGTACTGCGTCAGTTTATCGTCTGCGTCATAATATCTTTTCAGCTTATCGCGATATAGTTCTATTTCGTTGTTCATATGATGTTCCTCCATATTTTGATACCTGTTTGTCATTCTGCTCTTCATATGCTATTATAACCTTGATTTGTAAAAGAGCGCAAGCCGGTTTTCCAGACGAAAGGATTGGATTGCAATATGCAGGGCAATATATTGTTAATTGAAGACGATAAAGACTTATGTAAACTACTTTCCGACAATCTCAGACTGGAAGGGTACCAGGTCCGCACATGCCACGACGGCATCAGCGGACTGCAGGAATTTCATAACAATGACTGCCATCTCGTCATTCTGGATATTATGATCCCGCAGAAAAACGGCTATGAAGTTTTAAGCGATATACGCAAAGAAAGCAACATTCCCGTCTTACTCTTAACGGCCAAAGACAGCGAAGCCGATAAAGTCTCCGGCCTCAGGCTGGGCGCGGACGATTACCTGACCAAACCGTTTGGCCTCAGTGAATTCCTGGCCCGCGTCCTGGCTCTGCTTCGCCGATATACCGTTTTCAACGCACCGCCCGCCGATGCGTTTGTGATAACAGGGAATCTGCGTATCGATACTGCCGGACGGGAAGTCTACAAAAACTCCGAACGGATAGATCTTACAGCCAAAGAATTCGATCTGCTGCTTTTTCTTTCGCAAAACAAAGGACAGGTATTTACCAAAAGGCAGATTTATCACGCTGTATGGAATGATGAATATGCCTTTGACGATAATAACATTATGGTGCATATCAGGCGCCTGCGGAAAAAAATCGAAGATAACCCCGATACCCCCAAATATATCGTAACCGTATGGGGGGTCGGCTATAAGTTTGGCGGTGAACGATGAAAGCGATAATTTATACCGGTATCTGTATTTTATGTATTCTGTGTGCCGTAGAAGGTATCTTTCTCTACCGTATGCACAAACAGCTGAATGAATGGTTTATCTTTCTGCAAAGCATAAAAGAAACGCCGGCACGGAAAAACTTCGTAAAAGGCCGCGGCCTTCTTGCCGGGATCAATTATGCAATGAACGACGTTTTGGAAGAGAACCGGAACAGACTCACACAACTGACCAGAGCCGAAGAAGCAAACAAGCTTCTTCTGACCAATCTGTCCCACGACGTCCGCACGCCTTTAGCCTCTTTGACCGGCTATCTTGAAGCATTGGAGCGGGGTCTGGTAACCGGGGATGCAAAAGAAGAATATATCCGTATTGCCTGCCGGAAAGCCTCCGACCTGAAAGAACTCGTAGATATTCTGTTTGACTGGTTTAAAATTAATGCAGAAGAACAGACCTATGAGATTAAAAGACACGATGTGAATGAACTGACAAGGCAGATTATCATTGGGTGGCTGCCCATAACAGATCAAAAACAGATCCGGCTTAACGTAAATATCCCGGAAAACGAATTATTTCTGCAGATTGACCAGATCGCCTACGAAAGGATCGTCAACAATCTGATCGGCAACGCCATACAACATGGAAATTGTACGCAGCTCTTCGTTGCGGTCTGCCCAAATGAAGATACGGTAACAATAGAGATCTCAAACAACGGACTGACAATTCCCGGAGCGGATATCCCGTTTCTGTTTGACAGACTGTATACGAATACTTCACACAAAGAAGCCGCGGAGCCACGTACCGGCAGCGGACTTGGACTTGCTATTGTAAAAGCACTTACCGAGGCCATGCACGGCAGCATTTCCGTAGCAAGCGGTTCCGGGAAAACCTCTTTTTATTTATATTTTCCGTCTGCCCCCAAGAAGTAAGAAAAATGTAAGATTTGGGAAAGACTCATGTCAGAACTGCCTGCTATACTGGTCTTCAGGAGGCGAATCCATGAACGAATATATCATCGAAACCGAACAACTCACCAAAACATACCACGGGCAGGTCTGCGTGGACCATATCGCCCTGCATGTACCAAAAGGCAAAATATACGGACTTCTCGGCCAAAACGGCGCCGGAAAAACAACGACCATGAAAATGTTAGTCAATCTGGTAAGACCGACTGCCGGCACGATCAGACTGTTTGGAGAAAACAAGGCGCATGCACGGCGCAGTCTGTACTACCGGATCGGTTCCATTATCGAAGCGCCTGCTTTCTATGAAAATCTGACAGCGGAAGAAAACCTGAGAATCCTCGCAAAACTGCGCGGGCAGCACCGCCGGGATACGATAGAACATGCGCTTTGCGTAGCAGGTCTGCCCCTTGGTCAGAAAAAACGCTTCCGCGACTTTTCCATCGGCATGAAGCAGCGCCTCGGAATCGCTGCCGCCATTATGCACGAACCGGAACTTTTGATCCTGGATGAGCCTATGAACGGCCTGGATCCTGTCGGCATCTGCGAAATACGTCATTTTCTGCTGCAGCTTTGCAAAGAGAAACAGACCACCATTTTACTCTCCGGCCACAATTTAAGCGAAATCGAACAATTAGCCGATATCATCGGCATCATGCAGAAAGGGAAACTGGTTGAAGAAATCGACCGGAAGCAGCTGCATGATAAAAACAGAAAATACATTGAATTTGAAGTTTCCAATGTCAATGCGGCTGCATTACTTCTGGAACGCACGTTTCATCTATCGGATTATACGGTCGTAAACGATCATCTGCTGCGTATATTCGGCGCTTTTGAGTTAAGAGCGGATATCAACGGCTGTTTTACCCAAAACGGCATCGATGTTATGAATATGAATATCCGCGAAGAGAAACTGGAAGATTATTTTAAGCATGCAATCGGAGGTGGCAAATGAAATCTGTTCTTTACAGTGAATGGCTGAAACTGAAACGTTCCAAAGCGCTCTTATCCTGTTCCCTCGGGACCTGCATCGTCCCGCTCTTTGTTCTTTTTAACAGTATACAAAGATATTTAAAAAATCCGTCGGAAACAATCGACTTGTTCGGCCTGTATGATGGCGCGCTTCTTTTTTTGATGCTGCTGTTTGCGCCCCTTGCCTTATCCGTCATCGCTGCCTATACCATATGCAGAGAGTACTCGGAAAAGACGCTGAAGACCATTTTCACGGTACCGGTATCCCGCATGCAGTTTCTGGCAGGGAAGTTCTGCATTCTGTTTATGATTACCATATTATTCATGCTGATATCCTGGTTTCACATACTGATCCTTGCGGTCCTTTGCAGCTTTTTTGTAGAAGTCGGACAGCTTACGCCCGTATCGGCCGTTTTTTTCCTGATGAAAATGCTGTCCGGTGCATTGCTCCTTTATATGACGCTCACGCCCATCGTCTATTTCAGCATACGCAATAAAGGCTTTACCGCGCCTTTCATTGTTTCGGCCGCAGTCTGCCTTTTCAATGTCGTGCTGTCCGGTTCCGGCATTGCCGGATGGTTTCCATGGACAGCGTCTTATTTACTGATAAACGGCAGAAGCGGACATGCCGGATGTCCGCCTCATATCAGTTTTCTGATCATTGTCTGCCTTTGCGTTATTTCAGTTTCGGCAAGCACAGTACGTTTTCTGCGGGAAGATATCTCATGATGTCTCCCCCAGGAAACCGGAGCCTTATTCTGCGGCTGAAGATTCCTTTATTCTACCGGATAAAGTTCATCCTTGCAAAAGGCTCCTTATCCGGCACACCATATTTCTCCGCTCCAAGCGCAATGCTTTTCATCAGAAAAGACATGTTCCTTGCAAGCGTGCGCATCATCTGAAGCCCTTCCGCATCCTGCTCCGCCTCACCGGGCAGTGCGCCGTGAATGCCGTTCCAGTACTGACCGGATGCGATAGGCATTCCCGCGATGCCGAAGAACTTATTCAATTCGTCATACGTTGCGGTCAGTCCGCCTCTTCTTGCTGCAGCGACAGCCGCGCCGACTTTCATTGTCTTATCAAAATGCGTACTGTAAAAAAGTCTTGTCAGAAAAGCAACCAGCGTAGCATTCGCCGAAGCATAATAAACGGGACTTCCAACCACAAGTCCATCGCATGCTTCGAATTTCCCTGCCGCTTCATTTACCGCATCATCAAATACACATTTTCCTTTCTGAGCGCACCCGCCGCAGGCGATACACCCCCTGATATCCCGGCTGCCGATCTGCAAAATTTCCGTTTCTATATTCTCTTTTGCAAAAATTTTTTCCATCTCATGCAGCGCGGTATATGTATTTCCTTTTTCTCTCGGACTTCCGTTAATCATCAACACTTTCATACGTAATTTCCTCCTGTCATTATCATAAGTATCATTATACACTTTTCGACGGAACAAATCCTGTCTTTTTAAAGGTTTTCATGTACATGCTGTCTTTCAATCGTAAAAAAATCAATAATACGCTGTACGCCGGCAAGCGCCTGCTCATTCTCGATAGCCGGTGTGACATTGGTATTGTGCGAAAATACGATTTCATGAATATCATGGCAGTTCATATGGTGCAAAAGCACACACGCCGTTTCATAGGCCTTCTCCATATAACCGTCCCCGCCTCCGACTAACATTACCGCTCCTTTTTTGGGTTTTAAAATCGGCTTTTCGCCCCGGAAATATTCGGCGCAGAAATACGTCTGAAGTCTGCTCCCTACATCTAACACCCTGCCTGTCAGTTCTGAAAAATATATGGGAGAGGCGATCAGGATATTGTCACATTCCTGAATATAATCATATATTTCCTGCATCTCGTCCTGGATGGCACAGCCTTCCTTTTCCCAGCAATATCTGCAGTCCACGCACGGCGAGATATTACTTCCGTACGCATTCAGGACTCTGCATTCGCCTGCTATATTTTTTCTGATGATATCAAGCAGACTCGCCGTATCTCCATTCACCCTCGGCGAACCGTTTATAATCAATGTCTTCATGGTAAGCACTCTCTCTTTCTCAAATCATACTCTTCTCTTCCAAAATCCTTTCCGCTTCTGCAATATCTTCTGATGTCAGTCCTATTGCAGGATCGGTTTTCACCTGATGTGCGGCAACCGTTTCATCATATAAAGCCAAATCATCCAAGACTACCCAGCCGCTCACATGATGATGCATCTTTAACCACATAAGAATTTCATCCGCTTTCACAAGACTGAATTTTTTCGTTTTTCTTATTTCTGCAGTCGTCAAGTCCGGTGTCATTCCCGATATCTTAAGTCCTGCGTCAGCCAACGCTTTCACAAGATATCCGGCTTCCGGCCTAAGCGGTGCGCCGTTTCTTTCAAACCAGAAACGCCATCCTGAATGAAGAATGATCCCGGCATCTGTTTTTTCCACCAGTCCGGCCAATAATTCAATTTTTTCCTGATCGATCAATGCGCCATCACTGATTTCTTTTTGATGGTTCTCATTCTGGAAACCGGAATTAAGCACTCCATCGATATCCAGAAAAATAACTTTCTTCATAGTTTAAGACTCTCCTTAACATCTGTTACTATCATATGATAAAAAAAGCGGATTAGCAATTCAAAAATTCTGTTACGCTGCTTTCCGTTTTACCTTCACAGATCAGGAAAAAAGATACCTATGAAACGGGCATTCATACTTTATTTGATTTACGAAATCAGCTAATGCAGACGGTTATCATTGCAAAACGATCTCCTATTCTATCTGGCATATTTTTCGTATTGAAGATATCGTTGCGCATACAGTAATCAGCGAAGAAGAACAAGTGTTTTTTAGCTTTAAGAGCAGGAGAACTTGTTGCTTTAAAGACAAAAGATTTTTCTGATTCCTCTGTAAAAATAGACAGACAGGAAGTAAAGGTCTATTATGTTGATGAAAGCAATACTTTTAGAAGAAATAACTATAGAATATCTCCTCACACAAAAAAATGAAGAAACCCCGATATTCTCAAGGTTTCCTCACTCTTAAAAGACTGCGGAAGATGGGACTTGAACCCACACGATGTAACCATCACAAGATCCTTAGTCTTGCTCGTCTGCCAGTTCCGACACTTCCGCTTATGTTCGTGGCGCAAGTAATATCATACTATCCTAAATGATAAAAGTCAATACTTTTTTTCAAATTTCTACTACTTTTTTCACTGAACGTAAACTCTTCACTTCCGTACTTTTTTCTGGGAATCCCTCCTAAAATATGGTATAATCATTTATGATAAATTGAGAAAGTTTTTGATGAAAGGAGTCTGCCTATGTCCTCCGGGAAACCCATCATACGTCAGATTGCATGGATATCCTTTATTCCGAATTTCATTTTGATCGCCCTTTTATATTGCCTGTTCTGCTGCATAACGCCGCCGGAAACTACCGTTTATTCGGTTCCGCTCTGCTATTTTCTCATCGTCATTTTACTGCGGAACATCCCACGGGCACACAGGCGCGCCATAAAATTATTCAAAGCGGAACAATATGCGCAGGCAATTACGGAATTTCAAAACAGTTATGATTTTTTCATGGAGCGCCAGTGGTTAGATAAATACCGGTATCTTCTCCTGCTTTCCTCAAGCAGAATCTCCTATACGGAAATGGCGCTGTTAAATATCGCTTTCTGCTATACGCAGATAGGAGAAGGCGCACTTGCCAGAGAATATTACGAAAAAACCCTTTCACAGTTCCCCGGCAGCGAAATGGCCAGGTCGGCTCTGCGGATGATACAGTCACTTACAAACGAATTCTGAGAAAGAAGATTTCCATGAAAATGCCATCAAAAATCTCCGGAAAAACGATCCTGAAAATGATCTGGATCCTATATGCATTGATCAGTACTGCAATCTGGCTTCCGCAGATTGATAAGCTGTTCGTACAGGACGTCTCCCTGATATCCCAATATGTTTCATTGATTGATTCCTGGAGCATCACGGTACATGGTGAAACTTACCATAATGTTTCGTTAGATGACTTTTCATTTGCTGTCGTAAATAAGGGTGATGAGATCACCATGCAGAGAGTACTGCCGGAAAATCTGGATATCGTGAAAGGCGTACTGCGCTTTCATATCAGACAGGCGGCTGTCAAAATGTATCTTGATGACGAGCAGTTTTATGAATACGGCTATGAAAGAATATCTCAGAATAAAACAGTCGGAAGCGGTTTTCAATTTATAAATTTTCCCGATCAATATCCGGGCAAAACATTGACGATCCACCTGTATCTGTCAGAAGACGCCGTTTTTTCCAGATTGGACCCTATCCATATCTATGAATGGGAAAACGCCTACCGCGCTCTTTTGACAGAAAACAGAATTCCTCTGTTTTCAGGATGTTTTCTGACCATTTTCGGACTTGTCGTCAATATCATCACCATCTTTGCTCTGGCATTCTCCATCAAATATATCAGAGTATTCTGCATCTCTCTTTTTTCGATGTTTATGGGATTATGGACACTATGCTATTACAATGTGATCCTGATCTTCTCGATCCCGTTATATTCTCTGTCTCTGCTTGAATACCTGACTCTTTATATCGCGCCGATCCCCCTGATCATTTATATGTGGCCGGATGTCCGGAATCTGAAGCAGAGAATTTTTCATATATTATATTGGATCATCTTTGCAGTGCATATCACGGCTACAATATGCACGATAGCGCTTCATGCGATGGATATCGTTCATTTTGCGGCAACGTTAAAATATATGCAGATGCTCATGGTCTGCAGCCTGTTATATTTTATCCTGGTAGAGATCATGAACTTAAAAACCAGTAAAACGGTCGGCAGACTCTTCCTAATCGGTATGCTCGTCATCGGAGGCTGCATTTTCCATGATCTGATCGTTTACTGGGGCAGCCGTTTCTATGGAAAGACAGAGGATTCCCTCCGGGGCGTCACTTCCATCGGGGTCATCTTTTTCATTTTCATATTGATCGCTTCCTTTTATATCAGCCTGACGCAGAAGCTGATGCAGGAAACAGAACGCAATTTCCTGATAAAAAGCGCCTATACCGATGAATTGACACAGATTCACAACCGCCGCTACTGTATAGAATATATGAATAAGATCAAAGAAAATGAAGCCGGTGATTATACGGTGATATGCTTCGACCTGAATGATCTGAAAATAACCAATGACACCTATGGGCATACCAGGGGCGATATTTTGATAAAAAGCGCTGCAGACGTGATTGCAGATACCTTTAAAACACATGGGATTGTTGCAAGAATGGGAGGCGATGAGTTTATCGCTATTATTGAGACTGCCTCTCCGGAGAAAGTTGAACAGTTAATCGCGCAGTTTCATACGAATATTGAAAACAAAAACAACGAAATCAGGGACCTGCATATGTCCATAGCCTATGGTCTGGCTTCCTGCCACGCCAAAGAATCGACGATCGAAAAGGTATACCAGCTTGCTGATAACCGCATGTATGAGAAGAAAAAACAAATGAAAGAAGCAAAAAGCCAGGAATTGATCAGTGTTCATTGATGAAACTCTGTCCAAATGGCACACTTTTGGTCCTATCTCATAAAATAGGCATATAACATCCATTCGAGGTTTTCCATGGACACATCCATTTCTATTGCCATTGCAGGCCGTAATCCGGATACTGTTAATTATGAGAACGCGCTTCGGTCATTGGGAGCAGACGCCTTTACGACGCTTGATCCTGAACAATGTATAAACTGTGACGGCCTGCTGCTGCCGGGCGGCGGCGATATTACGCCCGCATTCTTTGGGCAGCATGACCACGGTTCCCGAACAATCGATACACAACTCGATATTATCCAGCTTCAGATATTGGATCTTTTTGTCAAATGGGGTAAACCCGTTCTGGGTATCTGCAAGGGTCTTCAGATCATCAATGTTCATTTCGGCGGCACAATCTGCCAGCATATCAAAAATGCAGCCGCACATCAATGGAACGGCAAAGACATGTATCATTATGTATATCATATTGGATGCAGCCGCACGGATTTCTTTCACCAATTGTACGGAAGCAGCGCATTTGTTAATTCCGCGCACCACCAGGCTGTAGATAAGCTTGGCAGAGATCTGCTGCCGGTCTGTCAGGCACATGATGGTACAATAGAAGCGCTCTCCCATGCATCTCTTCCGGTCTGCGGCGTCCAGTGGCATCCGGAGCGTATCATGGAACGGGGCGGCGGAGAGCTTCTGACCTATTTCTTAAAGACCTGTTCCAAATGACTGATCCCCTCATCAAACAACGCTTTCATAATCTTATTGATAATCTTCATGGTTTCGGGATCGACGTTTTTGACTGCCGCCATAATGCCCTGAATACTCTTTTTCCAGTTTGCGGTAAAATCGATCAGATTATCTGCCTCAGACGCTTTGACAACGTCATAAAGCGTATCGACAAAAATATGGATCTGCTCCTGATTCAGCGACAGGATCCAGTCATTGAGCGTGGAGTCCACGAACAGTCTGCCTGAATAAACTCTTTTTACGGTACGGAAATCATCTTTTTCAATCAGCCAGGAATATGGGTCATGCTGTGCAAGACCGATATATTTGCTTTCCACAACACGATAATTCTCTTCGGAATATAAGATCATCCCTACCAGTGACGAATGCGGGATCGTCTTACGTATCCTTGCTTCAATTTGATCATAACCGCATCTTTGTTTTACTTCCGGCCGGAAACCCGGCCCGTCGTGGTTAAAGATCACACAGATTCGATCCTGTATCGCCTTCTCGCAGTTCATGGCTGCATATACGGCCAGATTCCCGCCTTTGGAATGCCCGCCGATATAAAACGGCTGTGTGATATTTCCGGCCGTACGATTCAGATAGTCGACACTCATAAGCTGTCCCGGAACGGGTTCGGAAAATGCAAGGTTTAAATCTTCCTTCCAACCGACGATGGTTTCATCCGTTCCCCGGTAGGCAATATAGAAAGTTCCATCGCCAAGCTGTATTGTAACAGCGGAAAACTGTGTTTCCTTCTCCGGCTCTATTCGGTTTACATAATTACTCAATTTCAAGTCCCCAAAACGCTTACTGCCTGCCATAAGCAGAAAAAGTTCTGTATTTTTCTCCCGGTAACGTTCATCCGCATAAAGATCATCATAGTTCTCATGTAAAAGAATATGCTGCATATCCACTGCCGCTGCATTTTCCTCTATATCGGGTACAAGACCATCAAATTTCAAATAAGCAAACTGTCCGAAGACCAGACTGTCTACTTCACTGATCGGTTTCTCCGAAAAAGTATAGTCTCCGTACATTCTGATATAATCAAGGATCGTTCCCATAAGCGCCACCTCTTATCTGCTGCTGTTACAACTTTGCTTCCAAATGTTCGATATTTTTGATCAGTACCGAAACCGTTCCGTCAGGATTGGTGATAAACTCGACGCTTTTCGGATTTTTGTACTGGTCCATCGGAATCTTGATTTCGATTCCCGTATCCGTATACAAATGCTGGCTTTGGTATTTTCTGAACGTATTCTCGCTCTGCGGCTGTATTTCTTCTTTTACCATATCATACTTTTCCATCTTATCCTGAAAAGCGATTTTTAATTCCGGTTTTTCTTCGAAAATCTTATCTGCGATCCCTTCTACCGTGAAGCCGCCGTTTTCTTCGATTTCCTCCTGAATGATGCTTTTGGCTTCCATTTGTTTCGCAAACCGCTCCGTCTCGTCATATCCTTCTTTCTGTACGCTCTCTACCGCCTTCGCAACAATGGACAGTTTGGATTTGTGCGACAGATGCGCGCTGCATTTGAGAAACAGAAAAGAGAAATAGTTGGTCTTTTCTCCGTTCACCTCATACTTTTTCTCGATAACATAGACTGCGAGATCGTCAAGCCTGATGATGGCAGCTTCGGTCAGTCTCTGCCCTTCCGACGGCAGGATAGACTTATGGCGGATGATCTCATTGCTGTTCCCTTCTTCAAGTGTCATCGTCCGGTGCGTATAAAGTGATTTATAATTCATTTTCAAAAGCGCCAGATACTCCTGCGTATCATACTGGAAACGCACGATAATAAGATCCGCTGCCGGAATATCGATATTGCTGTTCATAATATCATATAAAAGCGAGGCAATATCTTTGCTGATATCGACAAAGGACTCGTCGCTGTATTGCTCCAGAATATGATAGACCTCAGACTCTTCCTGATAGAAACGGCATTCCTTCGCATCGTCTCCCGAACTGATCTTTGCAATATGTTCCCTTAGAAAATCCGCAAATTCCGAACCGTACTCCAGCTCTGCATCGGACAATACCGGCATTCCGATCGTAGAATCCATGATATGTACGATCGCTTTCCTGATCCGTATATTTTCTTTTACCATCTGTCAGACTCCTCTTCCTTAGTATCTTCTCCATGTCCTGGGCGCAAACAACAATAACATCGGCAGAAGTTCCAGACGTCCCGTTAACATATTGAACATCAGCACATACTTGGAAAGCGCCGAATAACCTCCATAATTGCAGGTAGGACCCACCGCATGCAGTCCGGGGCCCGTATTATTTAAAGTCGCAAGAACCGCGGAAAAGTTTGTTGTAAGATCATACTTGTCCAATGACAACAGCAGAAACGAAAAAATGCAGACTGCAAGGTATATGATCAGAAACGAGTGAATAGACCGCGCCGTCTCATCATCTACCGCTCTGCCCTCCAAATGCGGTTTTTTTACAACCTGCGGATGAACGACCCGCAGAAGTTCCTTCTTCATATCCTGTGCGAGAATGATCAGACGGGAAACCTTAAAACCGCCGCCTGTACTGCCCGCACATGCGCCGATTGCCATAACGACAAGCAGGACCGCCTTGGAAAATTCCGGCCATAAGTCAAAATCTGTCGTGGAAAATCCGGTACTGCTCCCAATGGACGCCACCTGGAAAATTGCGTCTTTGAAGGCAACCGCTATATTACTGTAATACCCTCTGATATTCCATGTGATAAACGCTGCCGCGCCGAACAGGATCAGCAGATACACTCTGGCCTCTTCATGCCTGACAGCTTCCTTCGGTTTCCTGGCCACAATGAGCAGATAGTATACGTTAAAGTTCATACCGCCAAGTATCATAAATACCGTAAATATGATCTGTACCGCCATCGTATAGCTGCCGATGCTCGTATTGAGAACGCCGAACCCGCCGGTCCCCATTGTAGAAAAAGAAAGTACGACCGAATCGTACAGACTCATGCCGGCGATCAGCAGACAGATGATCTGCAGGGCGGTAATGGCAATATAAATGCCATAGAGGAGCTTCGCCGTAGCCTGTACTTTCGGCACGAGTTTCCCCACCGAAGGGCCCGGACTTTCCGCACGCATCAGATGCATATTATAACCGCCCGAAAGCGGCAGTACCGCAATGATCAGCACAAGCACGCCCATGCCGCCGATCCAGTGCGCAAAAAGTCTCCAGAACTGTACGCTCTTAGACAGATATTCCACATCCGGCAAAATGCTGCAGCCGGTGGTCGTCAGTCCCGATATCGTTTCAAAAAGCGCATCGGTAAAATTCGGAATCTCTCCGCTTAGATAAAAAGGCAGAGCGCCGACAATACTGAGCACGATCCACGTTAGCGAAACCGTCACAAATCCTTCTTTTGCATAAAAAACATTGCTCTTCGGCTTCCATTGTTTTCCGATCTCTGCCACCAGAAAACATCCTATCATAACGGCTGCAAATGCAAAGCCGGCTTCTTCCTGATAGATCAATGCCACCAGACAGGGCAGCGTCAGAAAAAGCGCTGCAAATTCTAAAACACGAAACAAAATATATCTGATTATGGAAAAATTCATATGATGTCCCTCTATTTCAAAATGTCTTTAATGTCATTCAATCTTGTATTCGTCGTTACGACAATGACCGAATCACCTGCCCTGATCACGCTCTGTCCGCTCGGAATACTGATACTTCCTTTATGGTTGATGGAACAGATCAGAATATTGGGTTTGATCGCCATCTTTTGCAGCGGTATCCCGATAACGGGCGAATCCTTTTTAATGCTGAACTCCAGCGCTTCCACACGGTTATCGTTCAGGCGGTACAATGTCTCTATATTACTTCCCAAAGAATTGTTCATCGCGCGAACATATTTTATGATATGTTCCGCCGTCAGATATTTCGGATAGATAACGCTTCCGATATCCAGACTGTCAATGATCTCGTCATAGGAGATCCGATGTACATGCGTGATCAGTTTGGCTTTGGAAACACTCTTGGCAAATAACGAAAGCATGATATTTTCTTCATCCACATTCGTAAGCGCCACAAAAGCTTCCGCCTGTATGATGCCTTCCTGCAATAAAAGATTTCTGTCGGTACCATCCCCATGAATGATAAAAGCCTTCGGCAGCAATTCACTGAGTTCGTCGCAGCGCTCTTTATTGATTTCAATGATCTTGATCTGGATACCCATGGCCATCAACTGTTTTGCCAGATAATAAGAGGTCTTGCCGCCGCCGATGATCATAACGTTTCTGGCCCTTGTCACGGGCACTCCCAGTTTCTTAAAAAACGCGAGCGTTTTCTGTGATGTGCCGACTACGGATATTTCGTCCCTTGCGCGGATAATAAAATTACCGCCCGGAATATATACATCACCATCACGTTCTACCGTACAGATCAAAACGTCCCCTTTTATTCTGGACGTGATCTGCTGCAGCGACTGATCACAGAGCGCCGAGTCTTCTCCTACCCGGCATTTAACAACCTCTACCCGCCCTTTGGTAAAACTGTCGATCGTGATCGCCGATGGAAACTTCAGCAGTCTTGTCATTTCCTCTGCCGCGGTGTATTCCGGATTGATGATCATGGAAAGACCCAGTTCGTCTTTGATATAACCGATCTCCATATTGTAAATGGGATTCCTGACTCTGGCGATCGTATGGCACCCGCCGGCTTTTCTTGCGATCAGGCAGCACAACAGATTGACTTCATCCGAACCTGTCACCGCAATGAGCAGATCAGCCTCTTCCACACCGGCTTCTTTCTGTACCGCAAAGCTGATGCCGTTACCGATCACACCCATAGCATCATAACTGTTGATCAGATTTTGCAGCCTGTTCTTCTCCAAATCGATGACCGTAATATTATGTTCTTCCGAGCTCAACTGCTCCGTCAGCGTCGTTCCTACGTTTCCGCATCCTACAATGATAATCTGCATTTATCTTCGCTCCTTTTCTACGTCAATATTTATCCGGGTAATCCGTGCCGGTTTCGGACTGCATGGAATGTACATATTTCTCCGGCTGTTTTTCCATTTTGAGCATTGTATCAAATGCCATAAGCAGCATTTTATCCTTATTCTGTACCATATCATGATCTCCGCTGTCCAGCCGCGCCTTGAAATGATCCATCTGCCAGACCATGATATCAATGATAGTATATCCGGAAATCCGGTATTCACATAAAAAATCCCGGTTTTGCAGATAATGGGCAAACTCTTTAAAGACAGGCTCCGAGTTTTGCAGCGCTGCCCAAAACTCCTGAAAAAACATCTCGTCCTCTCCTGCATAATGACATAGTGCCCGCGCCCATTCCTTCGCGGTATCTTTCCCTTCGGAATTCATTGTTATTCTCCTTTTCCGGTTCTTTTTCAGCAATTTTTTTTATATAAATAGATAATAAAACAAGCGGATGGCACAGTTACTCTATGCCGCCGATCGGTAAATCATGTTAGAGATCATAAAAAACACCAATAACTTTATCTGGGGAGTTCCTCTCCTGTTCGTACTCATGGGAACGCATATCTATTTTACATGGAAGCTGCGTGCACCGCAGCGGAAAATTTTCTACGCCATCAGACTTTCCCTCGGTATGGAAGAAACCGGAAACAATAATCTGTCTCCGTTCTCGGCGCTTGCCACCACACTAGCCGCTACGCTTGGAACCGGCAATATCATCGGTGTCTCCACTGCAGTCGCCCTGGGAGGCCCGGGCGCCATCTTCTGGTGCTGGATTACCGGCATACTCGGCATGGCAACCGCTTACAGCGAATGCTATTTAAGCGTCCTGTTCCGTACCAGAAAGAAAGATGGCACCTATGTCGGCGGCCCGATGTATGTTCTGCAAAATGGTTTACATAATAGAACTTTAGGCTCTTTTTATGCAATCTGCACACTCGTCGCGGCTTTCGGTGTGGGCTGTACGACACAGTCTAACTCCGTTTCACAGGCTGCTGCCGCTTCGTTTCGGATCTCTCCGCATATTATCGGCATCGTACTTGCCGTTACGACCGGAGCCGTCATTCTTGGCGGCATCAAAGTGATCGGCAATCTGTGTGAGCGGGCCGTACCGGCGATCAGCTTCGTCTATCTGTTCGGCTGTTTTTTGCTGCTCATCCTTTACCGCAGACAACTGCCGGGCGCCTGTCTGTGGATCTTAAAAGACGCTTTTTCCTTCTCTTCGATAGCGGGAGGGTTCGTCGGCTCCACATTACAGTTATCACTGCGCTACGGTATCGCCAGAGGTCTTTTTACGAATGAAGCCGGTATCGGCACATCCGCTATCGCCGCGGCTGCTTCCGGTGTCTGCGAGCCGAAGCACCAGGCTTATGTTTCCATGACCGCCGTATTTTGGGATACCGTCGTTATGTGTCTGGTAACCGGCCTTGTCATTGTTTCCAATATGCTGTATGATCCCGCTTCCGTACAAAATCTGCCGGAAACCGGACTGACCGCGGCCGCTTTCTCTCATCTTCCCTATGTAGGAGACGCATTTTTAACGATCTCCCTGATGGCCTTTGCCGTCACAACCCTGATCGGCTGGTCTTATTTTGGGGAAAAGGCAACGGAATACCTTGTCGGAAATAAAGGTATCCCGTATTATAAACTGATTTATATTGTCATGATCTATCTCGGCGCCATAATCCCGATGAACCTCGTCTGGGAATGCACCGACCTGATCAACGGCCTCATGGTTGTGCCGAATGTTCTGGCGCTCTGTTTCCTGCGCCGGCACATTACCTCATAAACCGTTCTATATCTGGAAGTTCCCGACGATTTCTTTCAATGACCGGCTGCTGCGCTCCATAATCGCCATCTGCCGCATGATCTCTTCGGAACTGATATTCGTATGCTGCATAGCGGACGCCACATTGCGGATATCGTCAACCATAGTTGAAGTAGTCTCTGTGATCGTCTGCAGGGAAGCCAGCATTTCCTCTATGGAGGCGCCCATCTGTTCCGCGGATGCTCCCAGATCGGAAGCAATGCCATCATAGAATACGGCATCCTGTTTATATTGTTTGGCAGTATCAAGCATCGTATGATAATCGCCGATGACGCGGTCTTTCATAAAATTGAGCAGTGTGCCGGAGCTGTCCTTCAACGCCATAACCGACTCAACTACTTCATTGATAACTGACTGAATATTGTCTACTGCAGTCCTGGAATCCTCCGCCAGAGAACGAACCTCATCCGCTACGACCGCGAATCCCCTGCCTGCTTCTCCGGCACGTGCGGCTTCTATGGATGCATTCAGGGCAATCAGGTTGGTCTTGGAGGCAATGCTCAATATTTCCTGGGAAAGCGTTTTGATCACTTCCACCTTCTCAACTTCCCGCAGTGCCGTTTCCAGTTCCTTTTCCACCTTCCGGTAGATCAGACTGGCCTGTTTCTTGGCTTCTTCCGTTGACGCAAGAAGGTGCTCCGCACGGACATTAATTTCACCGGATGCGTCCGCCGCTTCGGAAGCTTTCAGCGAAACACTGTCTACGACTATGCCGATCTCCGAACTTGCAAGGCTGATGGTGTTGGTCACACTGGCTGCATCATTTGCCTTGGCCGTCACCACTTCTATCAGCTGATCCATTTCGTCCAGTCCATTGTTAAGCTGCGCCATATTACTGTATGCTTCACCCGCCGTAAGCGCAATCCCGGCCGCTTCTTCTTTGGTCCCGATGATCGTTTCACGAATCTGTTTCCTGACAGACTTCGTTGCATACTCGATCTCTTCCATTTCGTCTTTAAATCCTTCGGCAACCTGATGTTTCACTTTACCCTCACTTGCGGCTATATCCCTGAAATCACCGCTTGCGAACTGTTTCAGATCCGCGATCGGCGCCAGTAATTTATTGGCTGTCAATATTACGATTACGATGATCAGGGATATTCCGGCGATCGCCACCACTACACACGCAATGACCAATGCAGTCAATTCTGTGGATACAACGGCCTTCGGAATCACGACCCCGACCGCCCAGTCACAGTCTTTTAATGAAACGATCGCAAAATATTTGGCAGTCCCATCATAATCTTTACTCTCTATAATACCCTCGCGGCCCTCTGCAATCAATGCATCCACGCCGGAAAGAACACCGCCCGCCGCCTCTGCAACGCTTGTAGAAGTGTTCTCCGCAGGCAGAAACTCTTTGTTCGGATGCGTTACAAAACAGCCTGCACTGTCAACGAGAAAACCGTAGCCGTTGTCTTTTTGCAGCGCATCCACCACACTGACCAATTCGTCGATCGTAATGTCCGCACCGCATACACCGATAACCGCACCTTCTTCATCATGCATGGGCGCCGCCACCGTTATGACAATCTTTCCTGTAAAGGCATCCACATAAGGATCCGTTACAATCACCGCATCGGCTTCCTTCGCCTGTATGTACCAGCCGCGTTCACAGCAGTCATAATCATCATTTACCTCGGAATTGATAATAAGCATCGTATGATCTGCAAAACCGTAATAGGCATCCATGATCGTACCATCGTTGGCGGATAAATGCGCCGCAAGATATTTTTCTATCTCTTCATAAGACAACTGACGCATCATCAGTTCGTAAGTACTGACGTTTTCCTGCACCCATGCGATCTGTCTGGACATCCAGCTGTTTAATTCTTCCGCTGTTTCTCCTGCCTTCTCCAGCTGCAGCTCCTGCACTTTCCGGCTTACGACTGCATTAGAAATCAGATAACTCCCTACAGAACCGACTAACAGTATAATTGCTGCCGCCAAAGAAATTACCGCGATCAGTTTTCCTTTAATTGTCTTCATATATCCCTCCGGTATGCCATATATCTTATCCGATCCATAACACTCTCGGTTTTGATCATGCTTTCAACGAGTTTCATTATACACTTTTTTCTCTCAATCGTCCATATTAATATCCAAATTTCCGTTGCATCCGCAGGAACCTCATGATAAACTTTTACATAGAAAAAAGGAGGGAATCATTATGGCAGAGTACTGCATCAGCTGCTGTTCCACGGCTGACTTATCCAAAGAACATTTTGACAGAAGAAACATTCACTATATATGTTTTCATTTCGAACTCGGCGGTCAGGAATATCTCGACGACCTCGGGCAGACCGTGCCGCCGGAGACAATGTACCGCCGGATGTCCGAAGGAGCCGATACCAAAACATCACAGGTATCTGTCGGCGAGTATGAAGAACATTTTGAACAATTTCTGAAAGCCGGAAAGGACGTGCTGCATCTTTGTCTCTCCAGCGGTATCTCCGGTACTTATAATTCTGCCTGCATCGCAAGAGATTCTCTGCAGGAAAAGTATCCCGGCCGTAAGATCTATGTTGCCGACTCTCTTGCAGCTTCCAGCGGCTTCGGCCTGCTCATGGACACGCTTGCCGACAAAAGAGACGCCGGAATGGATATCGATACGCTCTATGCCTGGACACAGGAGAACAAAAACCGCCTGCAGCACTGGTTTTTCTCAACCGACCTGACCTTCTATATCAAGGGTGGAAGAATCTCCAAAACAAGCGGTTTCATCGGCACGGTCTTAAGTATCTGTCCTCTTTTGCATGTAAACTTTGAAGGCCGCCTGATACCGAAAGAAAAGATCAGAACCAAAAAGAAAGTCATCGAACGCATCGTAGAACAAATGGAACAAAACGCGCAGGATGGTCTCAATTACGCAGGCAAATGCTATATCAGCCAGTCTGCCTGCCTTGAAGACGCGCAGGCCGTTGCCGCTCTGGTAGAAGAACGTTTCCCGCATCTAAACGGCAAAGTAGAAATCTATCCGATCGGCGCAACCATCGGAAGCCACACCGGCCCCGGAACCGTGGCACTGTTTTTCTGGGGTGTTCCAAGAGTCGATTGAGGCAGCCGAAAACAACGAATGCCACGCTTCGCAAGTCATTCTTATGTTTAACAAAACGGGGTATGCAGACTGACCAATCAGCTGCACACCCCGTTTTTTCATGCTTTCACGCAATTCCATTTTCTCTCCAATTTGCGCCGCACGATGATGAAACATACCACATGCGCCAGAAACGTAACGATCCAGCTGACCGGATACGTCATATAAAGCGACGTCGTCGTATGGAAAGATTCCATCCTGAAAAAAGTAAAGATCCAGACAAGCCGCAGGCCGCAGGCGCCGATCAGCGAAACGATCATCGGCATCATCGCATAACCGAGACCTCGCAGAGAACCGACGATCACGTCCATCATACCGCACAGCGCATAATATCTGCAAATAACGGCCAGTCTTTTCATTCCCGCTTCCATGACAGCCGAACTGGAAGTATACATGCCAAGCAGCGGATAACCGCACAATACGGCCAGATTGCCGAATACCACTCCGACTGTGATCACGCACGCCTGCGCCGTATACAGGATCCGGTTCACTCTCTCATATTTTGCCGCTCCGACGTTCTGGCTCGTAAAGGAGATCGCCGCCTGGTGGAACGCATTCATCGAAACATAGACAAAGCCTTCTATATTGGCTGCGGCAGAATTGCCGGCAACAGTCACTGCACCGAACGAATTCACCGAAGACTGGATGATCACGTTGGAAAAGGAAAAGACGATCCCCTGAAAACTCGCCGGCAGACCGATCTGCAGAATCCGCCGGAATTTATCGGGATATATATGCAGGGCGGACAATTCCAGCCGGATATCACTCTGTTCCTTCATCATACATCTGATGATCAGAAATGCCGATATACACTGGGAGATAACGGTCGCCGCCGCCACGCCTGCAACATCCATCCGGAACGTAATGACAAACAGCAGATTTAACACTACATTGATCACACCCGCGGCGGACAGATAATATAAAGGTCTTCTTGTATCCCCTATCGCCCGCAGGATCGCACTGCCGAAATTATAGAGCATCATCGCTGTCATTCCCAGAAAATAAATCCGCAGATAAAGCGTTGCCAGTCCCAGCACGTCCTCCGGCGTATCCATCCAGATCAGGATCCTCTTCGCGCCTGCGCAGCCGATCACCGTCAGAATAATGCCGCTGTAAAGACTGAGCATCATTGCCGTATGCACGGTCTCTTTCAGATCTTTCTGCTGTCTGGCGCCAAAATAGCGGGCAACCAGCACATTGGCTCCTACAGAAAGCCCGAGAAAAAGATTCGTCAGCAGATTGATCAGTGACGAGTTCGATCCAACGGCCGCCAGAGAGTTGTCTCCGGCATATTTTCCGACTACGATAATATCCGCCGCATTAAAAAGGAGCTGTAAAAGGCTTGAACACATTAACGGCAGCGCAAACAGCAGCATCTTCCCCAGAATAGAGCCGCTGCACATATCGATTTCATATTTTCTGTTTTTCTTCTGTGTTGTCATGACTCATAAACTAAACCCACGGTTTACGCAGGCTTCCTTTCCACCGTTCTTTCTGTTTCTCATACTGCCCGTTTAACCAGTCCGCCGCTTCTTCCACACCTGCCTCGGAAAGTTCCACTTCCAGAAATTCCTTTTCCTCTTCCGGCGTTTTCGAAATACCGTATGGCTCCGGCCATATCGTAACAAGGATACGGTCTTCCTCCCCGGACTTTATGCGCTTTAACATATAACGCATTCCCTCCATACTGCCGGAATACTCTTCTTTCTTAATGTAATTGAGCGGATGGAACGTCGTCTTGTCGATCAACCGGATCACCATGCCTTTCTTCTGTCCATGCGCAGTTCAAATTTCTGTCGAATCTTTGTCCGCCTTTTTGCAAAACCTGTAAAATTTGTACTTGCTTTTTTATTCAAAATTTGTTATAATGATAAATGCTTTCGGGATGTGGCTCAGGTGGTAGAGCGCTACTTTAGGGAAGTAGAGGCCGCAGGTTCAAGTCCTGTCATTCCGATTTGCAGTGAAAAAAGCAACCGTTCGGTTGCTTTTTTTGATACAGATCAATCCGCTATTAACATCTCCTGCTCATAAGAGTTCTCATTGATGAACTCTTCAAATTCAAACTGCGGAATCGGTCTTGAGAAATAATATCCCTGCTGGATCTCACAGCCGATCTGTGAAAGATAATCGCTCTGCTCCGGCGTCTCCACTCCCTCGCACAAAGAGGTGATCCGCAGCCTTTTCGCCATATCGATCACACAGGAAATAATGATCTTGTCATTTTCTCTCAAATGATTATCTATATCATCATCCTTCAAAAATACCTTATCCAGTTTTATAATGTCGATCGGCAGCCTGCTTAACAGATTAAGGGAAGAATAACCCGAACCGAAATCGTCCATGGATACTTTCGTTCCCATATTATGCAGCCCTTCTACGAGCGCAAGCGCCTTCGCCGTATTCTCGATATAAATGCTTTCTGTCAGTTCAAATTCTATAAAATGCGGCGGAATCTGATATTCCTCAAACAGATCCTGTACATAAGACAAAATTCCCATCTTATTCAGATGTGCCCTTGAGACATTGACAGATATCGGCACGATATCTTTTCCCTCTTCCAGTCTTTTCGCAATAAAAGAGAATACTTCACGGTATACAAAATAATCCAGTTCTACGATCTGTCCGCTCCGCTCGATCAGCGGAATAAATTCATCGGGATAGATAAACTTCCCATCCGGTTTTCTCCAGCGAACAAGCGCCTCTGCACCGATCAGTTTCATCGTATCGGTCGCCACCTTCGGCTGATAATAAACAATAAATTCACCTTTTCCGATCGCTGAAGTTAACGAAGAAGTAATCTCTACTTCTTTCTTAATCCCTTCGATCATCTTGCTGTCAAACAAAACCACTTCCGTATCTTCCATCTCCTTTGCGACTTTTCGCGCAAGGTTGGCATTGGAAACGGCTGTTGCAGGATCCAGAGACCTGTCGCCCTTCGAAATGATACTGATGCCGGTACAGAATTTCAGTCTTGCAGACATATATTTCTCACGGAAAGTATCTTCCATCTCCAGGTTCTGCCGTTGTATAAAATCACGGAATTCCTCGTTGGTCACATCATTATCCAGACGCACTGCCATGACGATATTATCCGAATATACCCTGGCCGCGCATAACAGATATGCATTGTCTTCCGTTACCTGACTGGCAAATTCCTTTAACAATTTGTCACCGCTCTTGTAGCCGTATGTGTCGTTAATATACTTAAAGTACTTGATATCCGAATAGATCAGCGCAATCCGGTAATCATTCATCCTGCGGATCTCTACGTCCAGCTTCTCCAGAAATTCCTCATATCTGTCTAACCCTGTTAAAACATCTCTCATATCTGACATCCCCCATACCCTCCCCTTGGGTACACTCGTTTCCGACCAAAAAACTTCCCTTAAAAAACACTCTTAGGATTAGTGTACAATTTTAAATAAAAAGTGTCAATAAATACCATAATTTTCCCGCAAATTTTCCGTCCTGAAAACTTTCCCTACTTTTCCTGTTTCTGTTTCAGCACTTCCAAAAGATACGCCCATACGCTCTTTACCGAAGAAATACTGAGCGCTTCCCTCGTCGTATGAACATCTTTCATATCGGGGCCATAGGCGATGCAGTCAAGTCCCGGCAGTTTCCCTGCAAACAGCCCGCACTCCAATCCTGCATGAATGGCCTCTATCGCAGGTTTTCTGCCATACATTTTTTCATAAACGCGGATCATCATATCACGAAGCGGGGAATCCTGTCTGTAGGCCCACCCGGGATAATCTCCCCGGAACGCAACATCGGCGCCGGCAAGGCTTGAAACGGCACACAGCTTCCCGCATAATGCCTCTTTTGCACTGTCCAACGAACTTCTGATGGCAAAAGAAAGCTCCAGCGTATCTTCCGTAAGCCTTAAAACCCCAAGGTTTAAAGAGGTTTCCACAAGGCCTTCCACATCGGCGCTCATAGCCTGTACGCCGTTTGGCACGGCCAGAAGGCAGTCCGACGCCTTGCGCATACTGTCCGCCCGCAGACAATTTACCTCGCGCTCCTCTTCCGCTATCGATACGCTGACAAAAGTATCCGGGTCTTTTTGTGCAAGTTCCGTCCGAAACTTTTTCTCCATGTCCCGCACGACCGACACAGCCTTCTCCGTTTCCTGCTCTTCTATTATAAGAACGGCATCCGCCTGTCTTGGAATCGCATTATCGGCAAGGCCGCCATCCAGACTGACTAAAGAAACTTTCGTCTCCTTTAACAGTGCATCGAGCAGTCTTCCCATTAAACAATTGGCATTTCCGCCGCCTTTGATGATCTCCATACCGGAATGTCCGCCTGTCAGTCCGCCGACTTGAAGGGATAGTAAACGTCCGGTTCTTGTTTCTCTCATAACAGGCAGTACGAAATCCGCTCTTACCCCTCCGGCGCAGCTCGTGAGCAGAATACCTTCCTCTTCGTTGTCCAGATTTAACATCCTTCTTCCTTGTAAAACAGAACAATCGAGCGCGCGGGCGCCATCCATCCCGACTTCTTCACCGACCGTAATCACCGCCTCCAGACGCGGATGCGCTATCTCGTTATCATCCAAAACTGCAAGCAGATATGCCACGGCAATCCCATCGTCGCCGCCAAGGCTTGTCCCCCGTGCAAAAATATAGTCTCCATCCGTTTGCAGACACAGGGGTTCTTTACGCATATCGATACCGCAGTCCTCATCCTTTACGGCAACCATATCCATATGCCCCTGTATGATAAGCGTCTCTTCCGCCTCGTATCCGGGCGCTGCTTCCTTAACAATCACAATATTTTTCGCCGCATCCTGTATACAAAACAGATCCCGTTCCATAGCAAAACGCTTTAAGTAATCGCTTAACTGTTCCTCGTTGCCTGAACCGTGCGGAATTTTACAGATTTCTTCAAAAAAATGAAAAACCGATGCCGGTTCCAACCCCTCCAATACGCTCATTTTCCTTCCTCCTGTTACATTCTGTCCTATATAGAAAAGGTAAAAATGGAGAACGGCGTTTTACCGTTCCCCATCTATTTTATCCCGTTTTATTTCAGATTAGCCTTAGCAAGTTCTGCAAGCGTTTTGAATCCGTCTGCATCATTCACTGCCATTTCCGCTAACATCTTTCTGTTCATATCCACACCGGCATTCTTTATTCCGTACATAAATTTGCTGTAGGATAAACCGTTCATTCTTGCTGCCGCATTGATACGTGCGATCCATAACTGTCTGAACTGACGTTTTTTCTCTTTTCTACCGGCATATGAAGATGCAAGCGCTCTCATAACCGACTGCTTTGCTACTCTGTACTGTTTTGATCTTGCACCTCTATAACCTTTTGCGAGTTTTAAAACTCTGTTATGTTTTTTCTTAGCGTTTAAACCGCCTTTGATTCTTGCCATGTCTTATTTTCCTCCTTCAAAACATATCTGCATATTCACAATTACAAATATGGTAAAATTTTCTTCATATTCTTAACATTGGTTGCATCGGTAATAGCGGCTTTACGAAGATTTCTCTTGGTCTTGGGAGATTTCTTTGTTAAGATATGGCGTTTATAAGCTTTGTTTCTTTTTAACTTACCGCTTCCAGTCACTTTAAAACGTTTTGCTGCTGATCTGCTTGTCTTCATTTTTGGCATTTCAAACTTCCTCCTGATTTATAAATTAATGAGATATCATATACGGATATCGTTTATTTTAAACTGAATAAGCTTATCGCTTCTCAGCTAAAAACATTGTCATGCTTCTGCCTTCTACTTTAGGCGCTTTCTCAACGACCGCGATCTCGGCAAGCGCCTGCGCAAAATCATCCAGGATATGCTTGCTGTTGTTCATATGCGTCATTTCACGTCCGCGGAAACGAAGCGTTACCTTTACTCTGTCACCCTTTGTAATAAACTTTCTTGCCGCATTGATCTTCGTATTCAGATCGTTGGTATCAATGTTCGGGGACAGACGGATCTCTTTAATCTCAATCGTTTTCTGTTTTTTCTTGGCTTCCTTTTCTTTTCTGGTCTGTTCATATTTGAACTTACCGTAATCCACGATCTTACAAACCGGCGGCTTTGCTGTCGGTGCAATCTTTACCAGATCGACCCCGGCATCCTCCGCAAGTTTAAGCGCTTCTCTCGAAGACATAATGCCAAGCTGTTCCCCGTTTTCTCCGATTACTCTGACTTCTTTGTCTCTAATCTGTTCGTTAATGAATAAATCGCTAATTGCTTTACCCTCCTGAAAATAAAAAAGTATCTTCGATCTTTTCCGCTTTCTGCGTCTGACAGAAACTTTACCCGGTCAGTCATCTGCCTCCTGCGGCGGCTTTTTCAAATAAAAGAAAAAGTGGATAGCATAACTATCCACCGCTGCACACTACGCCAAAACAACAGACACCGCTTTGAGCGGATCTTTTGGTAGGATCCTTTTCGGAACCGGAACTTTTGGCTTATGAACGCCTGCGAACCCAATCGTTGCAGGGTGAGAGTGGATACTCTGCTTTCTTGTTACATGTTCTTCACATGCTCTGTAATTCTAACATAGCCCATTGAATATGTCAATTGGAAAAATGAAAATTTTTACTTTTTAGCAATTAAATCTGATTAAACGACAATTGATATTGTTGACCCTGAATATCTGCAATTATTACTTTACTGTTCCAAATAAAATATGATTCTATTTCCATCTCTGTCGAAAAAGTTCCCAAATGTATCCATGCGGACAGATCGACATCTGATTGGTAAAGCGAGTAGAAACCATCACATTCCAAAAGTATATAGAAATTACCTTCTTCGTTATTTAATATCGGCGCATATCCATACCGGCATTTTTCAATTGCCTCGTCAATGATAACCGGATTCCAATTCTTTCCTCCATCAATTGTTTCAAACAAATATCCGTCGCTTCGCATCTGTACACCAATATATAAATGCTTGTCTGATTGTGCTGACAAGCTAGTGGGATAGCCGTCAATCTGACTGCTGATATCCATTTGACTCCATGTCCGCCATCTGTCTTTTGTAATATACATTTGTTTCATCATCTGTCCGCCTGCCGGCGAACTGCAATATAGAAAAACACCATTATTTTCATCAATCATACTTAAAAACAAATTGCCGCTGCCATATGATTCCTCAAAAGAAGCTAATTCTTTTTCCGACACTGTATCAAAAAGAAGTATTTGTCCCTCTTTAGAATCTATAGAAACAGAAAAGTTGTTTTCGTTTTTGACTTGCTTTATATCACAAGTTATCGGTTCTAAACTAATTTTCACACCGCTTTCCTTAATGACTTCATTACCTTTCATCTGGACAACATCATTCTTTATTTCTTCTTTTGCTTTTTCACTTATATTATCTTTCGTTCCGCATCCAAAAAGCAAACAGATCAAGAAAATTACCAAAAAAAATTTTAAATATTTCATTACCATCCTCCTTCGACAACTTTCCATGTTTTTTCCACTCATTTACAGCAATATCCTTTTATAACAGAGTGCGGCAATCGGAGAACTGTGACATATGTACGAATATATTATACTGGAGAATTTATTATATGGACAAGTACATTTTTGATGAAAACAACGGTCTTTGGTATAAGCGGCAAGGAGATTACTATATTCCTTGCCTTACTTTACCCGCCGAAAAAAACACAAGTCTATCGGCTTATGGGAGCAGGGAGATTTTCTTTCTGACAACTATTTATTTTACGAAAATCATTGACCTTTATATCGCAGTGCAATATAATAACTATATCGCAGTGCAATGTATCGCACTGAAATTTACGGGGGTGTAAAATGGATCAACATATAAAAAAAGTGTATGTTCCTATGACGGAAACTGCTTTTTTCATTTTACTGTGTTTACGAAAACCTAATCATGGATATGGTATTGTTCAAATGGTTGAAAAAATGACAGATGGTGCTATCAGACTTACGCCCGGCACGATGTACGGGAGTTTATCAAAAATGGAAAAAGACCGTATAATCCGTTTTATTCGGGAAGAAGATAAACGAAAAATCTATCAAATCACGGATTTAGGGTTAGAAATTTTACAGCTTGAACTGAAACGAATTGAACGCTTATATAAGATAGCTCAGGAGGAAATGTAAAATGGAAGTAAAAAAACAATTCAAATGGTTTACAATATTTGAATATGAAAAAGAACAGGATTATTTACGAGAAATGCACAAGTCAGGTTGGAAATTCGTTAAGGTAACGGGCTTGGGAATGTATCATTTTGAAAAATGCCTTCCTCAAGATGTGGTATATCAACTTGACTACAACAAAGAGGGTCTCGCACATAAGGATGAATATCTGAAAATGTTTGATGATTGTGGTTGGGAATATATACAAGACTTTTTTGGCTACAGCTATTTTAGAAAAACGGTCGCTGAAGATGGTGCAGCAGAAGAAATTTTCTGTGATGAGGAATCAAGATTTCAGATGATGCAGCGGGTATTAAAAGGAAGAATGCTGCCTCTGTTGATTATATTTTTTCTCATACTGTTACCGCAGCTTCTTACCAACTTGTTTAACACGCACAATTATTTTATAGCTGCATTTGTTGGTGGTATTTTAACCATGTACATTATGATATTCGCTACATTCTTTGTGAAATATAGTCAGTATAAGAGCAACAGAAAATAATTTAAGTAAGAAGGGAGGTACCTACAAATGTATGAATTTTTTCAAGCGGCATTCCCATGAATTCTGTTGGGATTATTGGTGGCTGTCAGCCTCGCAGTTTATCAAAAATTTAAAGAAAACAAAATCACATAAAATATTATAACACAAAACATATGGGAATTGTGAACTGATTGAAATGTTTTCCATATTTGACAGGCATATCAATTCATTTATGCTCGCATAATCCCCTTTGAATTTGTACGGGATACCCATTGCTTAACCGACATAATAAAACAGTTTAATCCTGCCTCCAGCATGATTTCTTCCTAGGCGGCAGCATTGAAGTCTGCATTATCCATTTCTTCCCATATGCCAAGAAATTCTATTGTATTCTTGTTGCGTAACCATTTTTCTATCAAGGCAGGTCCATTGTCGATTTTCCTTACCATATCCGTTAAAGAGATATAATCGTCCTCTTCAATCTGTAAGACTTGTATCTGTGTTCCGTCAACATTTCGTTTTCCCATAAGAAGATCCTTTCATTTAATAATTACATTCCATTTACCGTTTTCAAATACATATTGAAATTCCGTTAAATTATCATCTTCCATGACTTGAAGAAGTGGAGGTAAGTCATTTACAGTATTCATCTTTGACAGGTCTGACTTTTTTACCCAAACCATTTCTCCCTCCTCTGATGATGTTACTTCTCCGAGAAATTCGTCTGTATGAAATAAAAATACAATGTACCGCCCATTCTCAATGGGAAATTGCTTAATTCCACATAATCTTGGATTCTGAATATCAAGTCCGGTTTCCTCTTTCATTTCCCGAATGACAGCATCTATAATAGATTCATTTTTTTCAATATGTCCTCCGGGCAAAGTCCAACCTTTCCAATCATCTTTTAATCTGTTTTGTAGAAGGTAATTATCATTTCGATGAATCAGGCATAAAACCGTTAATTCAACATTTTCTGTTCTCTGCACACGCTATCCCTCCATGTACCGCTCTATTTCATTCCAAGTCTTTACCGTCAGGATATTTATATCTTCTGTGTAAGGCAGATCAATCGCCCCTATGTACCATATTGGAAGAAGACCGGCATTCAAGGAGCCTTTTACATCACATTCATACTGGTCTCCGATATACCAGACTTCATCCGGCTCTAATCCAGCTTTTTCCAAAGCCAAATCAAATATTCTTTTGTTTGGCTTGCGGAAAATATAATTGCTTGAGGTAATGATAAATTCAAAAGCATTTTCCGGAAGCAGTCTGTTGATACGTTCTGCAACCACAGAGGGGGCATAAGAAATATTGCTGATTACGCCTGTGCGGATCCCTTTATTTTTCAAATATCCCAAAAAATCTTGGATACCCTCTGTCGGCGCTCCCGGAGCAGCGGCATTCCAGAATACGGTATCAATTTCAGAGTTGCTTAATGCAATCTCTATTCCCTGTGATTCATAAAGGTAAGGCGTAAACATTGTATTGGGTATCTCTATTTGAAATAAGTGTCTCTTCTCAGGATCAAATCTTCCTATGGAATGCATTTCTTCCATATATTCCCGATTGATTTCATTTGCTTTAGCCTGCACCTGCTCTGCCGACAAATGATACTTATTTCTCGTAGCATACTGTAAGACAGCCTCTGTTCCCTTTACGCCGTCAAATTTCTGTTCTGCAATCAGCGTCTGACCATAATCAAACAATATCATTTTGGGTATTTTCATGTAATTTACCTCCACATTCAAAATATCCCTCTTGTATCAGTAATTCCAATACAAGTGCCTCTCGTTCCAACATTATCTGAGTGAAATCATCCAGTATCGTTTCCCTGTTTACATCTATCGCAAGCTGCGTCTTATTGCCACAAACAGGTCATAATATCCATTTGACTTTATCCATGTTTACTTCGATTTTTTATCCTCCTCTATCGTAAATACTTCTTCAATCGTTACACCAAAAACTTTCGCTATATTCCATGCCAATACTAAAGAGGGGTTATATTTTCCCTTTTCAAGATTTCCGATCGTTTCACGACGCACACTCACTTTTGAAGCTAATTCCTCCTGCTTCATATCAAATCTCGCTCTATACTCCTTTATTCTGTTTTTAATCATTTTTTGCATTGAACCTCTCTCTGATTTCCATAATAAAAGTTGAGAAAGCAAAAACAGCTATTGATACTCCAAATCCCAATGCTGTTCCGGCAGCTAACGGATTGCTGCTAAGATTGAAATGTGACAGTATCAAGGTTGCAGATGTGGTAATCAAGAGGTTTGATACAAACGCAAGAGTAACGCATTTTCTCATGTTTTCAACAAACATTTCATCGGGATTTACCCAGAAATATTCAAAAAACAGGGCAAACGCAAAGAAACATAGGAATAGGGGTTCCTCGCCCAATAGACCCTTAAATCCTAACAGAGAAAGAAAACCTACACAACCATACCAGTTTTTCATTATTTCACTCCTTCTTTGAGATATATTTCGCACACTATGTTATAAATATACCACATCATTTTTGGCATGTCAATATTGAATGATATATATGCCTAAAACTTTTGACACCTCCCTTGCGCTTAAATTTTTTCCCAGAAGTTCCAGAATGCTTCTGACTTTTGTCTTCTTAAACATAAAAAGACCTCCTTATAGATTATTTGGTGATACTGCATCTGCAGTTCTCCAGAAATAACTATAAGGAGATCTATCGTAAAAACAAATATACATGGTTACATGGCGGCACAATATGTTGCAGCCTTTTTTAATCCAGTTCCAACTGTATCGTCGCGGCGCTTGCCTCAAATTCTTCCATCCTGTCATACTCGCTTGTCTGGGAATATGTGACCACATAGCTCTTATCGGCATTGATCACATAGGCAAGCTGTGTGATTTCCACCCCATCCAATATGTAACTGCACAGAATCCGGAAAGCCGGGTAACCGCTTATCTCCGTTTTCTCATAGCTTTTTAGGTCTACTTCTATATCCGTATCGTAAAGCTGTTTAAAATCGGACTGCATCTGCGCCAGGAAAGATTCCTCCGTCATAAGCTGCAATGAAATATCTTTATCCATTTCCATATAAGATATGAGCGAGGCATCTATCGGATAGCGCTTTGTCATATACATTCCCGGCACCTCTTCCGATTCGGTAAACCCTTCCGGAAGCGTAAATGTACATCCTCTCGTCGCCTCGGTACTGTTGATAACAGACAGATCCAATTCATTTTCCTGCAGCATCTGGGTCGTCAGCTCTTCTTTCGTCGCCTCATCGATCACCAGTTCCTCTTCCGACTGCTGCATACTGCCATCCGGATCTTCTTCGGAAAGCTCCCATTCGCTCCTTTCACCGGCACACTCTGCATCGTTTTCATCCTGCTCCTGTACGGCATCGACCTGCGCCGTTACCTCTTCTGCCTTATCCGCTCCGCAGCCGCACACCGCAGTCATAAGCAGCAAAAAAGCCGCCCATAATCGCATTTTTTTAATTTTCTGACATTTCATCCGTTTTATCTGTTTCTCCTTTATCCTTTGCGGCTCTTTGAAACCTAACCTCCCCTAAAACCGGGCTAAGCCTCCTTAAAAGTCGCGCATTCTGTTCCTTTACAGTCTGCCGCGCCGCAGCCTCTGATATCTACATGGTCTGCATGACACTTATAATTACTATTATACACACATTTCTCTGCTTCGCAATCAATACTGATCGTTCTGCTCGGATGAAAGAGCGAGCTTGTGTAAGAATCGTCTCTTTTCTGGGCGAAACTTTCACAACATGTTCCCCTGCTCGTATCCGCATGCTGTCCGCCTACCATAATATCGCCTTTACAGCAATAACATTCCGCATTGTAACAACAATTTTCCACACCACATTTTAACTCTGCCATAATAACCTCCATTCCTGCCTGCCGTATAAATCCCACGTAAAATCCCATAAGACCGGTCTCATAAGCGTTTTATACGTCAGCGCCTGTCTTTTCATAGTCATAGCGCGTGAAAGTGCGCTATTAAGGTTATTATTGCCTGTTTGAAACTCTTTATTCGGTAAAGGAAACATTTTCCTTTACCGAAAGCCTGTAAATATTAAACCAGTAACGCTCCAGCAGAAAACTTCCCATTTCTTCCGTATATATGCCATCCGCTTCCCACTGTGTTCTGATATCTTCCCTGCTGTTAAAGCTGCCGAAAAACCAGACATTTTTACCGCAGGCAAGCCATTCCTTTATCTCCTGCGCGGCAGAAACGCTTCCTTTTTCGCCGAATATCTCTTCGATCAAAGCTTCCGCCTCACCGTTCCAGAGATAACTTCTTTGTCCGCCGTAATATCCTGCCACGGCCTGCAATTGATCAAAATTGTAAATAACAATATCTTCTGCCGCAATGCCTGCAAGCGCATCCTGTGTCTCTTTCATCAGCACGATCTTGTACTCTTCTTCTCCCATGAACGCCCGGTAGCAGCGAAGTCCGGCCACAGTTACCACGATCAGCGCACCGATGCCGAATATACGTCCAAACGGCAGCCGGCCGGCCCACCTATCGCAGTCCGGATAGGAATCGAGACATAATGCAAAGCAAAACCAGAAACATCCCATAGCCGGCAGCATATAGCGGTAAACGAAAATCGGCCTGATCAAAAAAGAGGCGGCAAATCCGAATCCCACCAGTCCGCACAGTACGACACATCCTGCAAGTGCATAGAAAAAGCGGATTTCCTGCTTTTCCTGCCGTATTTTCCCCGGTTTCAGGACACGGTATCCGAAACCGGCAAGCGATATGACATAAATTAAAAACATGACAACCGCATAAACCACATTCACCTTCTCATTCGTAAAAGCCGGCTTCATCAGGAATTTCACACAGCCTCCAAGACTGCGCCAGGTTAACGGCAGAATCCAGTAATTCGACCGGACCGTGTTTATCTGTGAAAGCAATACGAAAAACCAGGGCAGATAACCGATGATTGAAGCAAGAACACAGAAGGACAGGTTTCTTAACATCTTCCCGGCCTCTTTTTCCTGCCGCTTCCATCTATGAAAACCAAACCATACGAAAAGACAGGCATATATCATGATAACAGCCACACAGGCAAAATACTGCGTATAAGCCGCCGCCAGTCCGTAAACCGTAAGCGCCGCATAGTGGACGGCGCACGATGCGCTGCGCAGGCGCCGCTTTGGGGACGCGCAGACAGATTGATCTAAAACCGCATGCTGTCTGCCTTCACACTCATCCGGACAAACAATTCCATACGCGTGGAAAAATGCCGCCGATACAAACAAAAGAGCAAAACCATACATACGCATTTCCACCGTATAGGCGCTCATCTGCGGCATGGACATTATGCAGAAAAAGAAAACGCCGGCCGGAAAAATCCCGAATCTTCTTCGAAGAAACGTAAGCGCATATACAAGCAGTAAAAAATACGGCATCACGGAAACCAGTTTGATGATCATAACCGTTTCCGCCGCAGGTACAATCAGTTTCCAGAGATCAACCACTATTTTGGCAATGCAGTAATAAAGCGGCGGGTGTACATCTTTGGCCGTAAAACGAATGAATTCACCATAGGAATGTTCTACCATTCCCACGGTGAATAATTCATCATACCAGATATCTTTGCTAAAGCACAGCCTGATACTGTTACAAAGCATGATGAAGCCTATCATAAGCAGACTCCATCCGATAACTGCTTTGTAAGATATTTTCTTTCCTGTAACCATTTCTTTCCCTCAGCCTGTATCGTTTCAGGCTATGCTTCGTTTTCCGAAGTTATTTCCTTACGGATCTCTTTGGTTCTTATTTCCCTGCAGATCTGTTCGATAAAGTCATCCAGAGGCTTCACCCCTTCGTCTCCTGCAAAACGGCTTCTGACAGAAACCGTACCCTCTTCCGCTTCGTTCTGTCCTACGACCAACATATAGGGAAGTTTCGCAAGTCTTGCCTCGCGGATCTTGAATCCGATCTTTTCGGAACGGCTGTCAACCGTAACATCAACATCATTTGCGGCCAGTTTCTTTCTTACCTGCTGCGCATAATCCTCATATTTCTCGGAGATCGGAAGTACGCGCACCTGCTCCGGACACAGCCATGTCGGGAACTTGCCTGCATATTTTTCGATCAGCCATGCTAATGTTCTTTCATAACATCCCATAGAAGTCCTGTGAATGATATAAGGACGGATCTTATCCCCGTTCTGATCGATGTAATACATATCGAAGTTTTCTGCAATGGCACAGTCGAGCTGGATTGTGATCATCGTATCCTCTTTGCCATATACATTCTTCGCCTGAATGTCGATCTTAGGACCATAGAATGCCGCTTCACCGTCCGCTTCCGTAAAGGTGACTCCCTTTTCTTTCAGCACTTCGCGGATCTTGCTCTGTGTGGACTCCCAGTATTCTTCATCGCCCAGATATTTCTCTTTATTATTCGGATCCCATTTGGATAGTCTGTACGTCACCTCGTCCTCCAGACCAAGTGTGGAAAGACAGTAATGTGCCAGATCCAGACAGCTTTTCAGTTCTTCCTGCGCCTGATCGGGACGGATCACGAGATGTCCTTCCGAGATCGTAAACTGACGCACCCTTGTCAGGCCGTGCATTTCACCGGAATCTTCGTTTCTGAACAAAGTTGAAGTCTCACCATAACGGATCGGCAGATCACGGTATGAATGCTGGCTGTTCTTATAGCAATAATACTGGAACGGACAAGTCATCGGACGCAGGGCAAATACCTCTTTGTCCTTCTCCTCATCGCCAAGTACAAACATTCCTTCTTTATAATGATCCCAATGCCCGGAGATCTTATACAGATCACTCTTGGCCATAAGCGGCGTTTTCGTGCGGACATATCCCCACTCTTTATCCTCCAGGTCTTCGATCCAGCGCTGTAATTTCATCACCATTTTCGTGCCCTTGGGCAGTAACAGCGGCAGTCCCTGTCCGATCACATCAACGGTCGTAAACAATTCCATCTCGCGGCCGAGTTTGTTATGATCGCGCTTCTTGATATCTTCCAGATGTTCCAGATAAGCCGCCAGTTCCTCTTTTTTCTGAAAAGCCGTACCGTAGATACGCTGTAACTGCGCTTTGTCGGAATCCCCTCTCCAATATGCCATAGAAGAAGAGATCAGTTTAAATGCCTTAATGGACTTGGTACTCATCAGATGCGGACCCGCGCATAAATCCGTGAAACCGCCCTGATCATAGAAAGAAATCTCCGCATCTTCCGGCAGATCCCGAATCAACTCCACTTTATAAGGTTCTCCCTTTTCCTCCATGAAACGAATTGCCTCGTCTCTTTGCAGTGTGAATCGTTCGAGTTTATGGCCTTCCTTGATAATCTTCTTCATCTCGGCCTCTATGCTGTCCAGATCTTCTCTGGAAAAAGGCTCTGCATCAAAGTCATAGTAGAAGCCATCGTCTATGGCCGGGCCGATCGTCACTTTGGCATCCGGGAACAGTCTCTTGACCGCTTCCGCCATAACGTGGGATGCCGTATGCCTGATAACGCGCAGGCCCTCCGGTGTATTCGCCGTTATGATATTCAGTTCGCAGTCCTTCTCTATCAGCGTTCTTAAATCTTCGATCTTTCCATCGATCTCGCCTGCGCAGGCCGCTCTTGCAAGTCCTTCCGAAATATCGGCTGCGATTTCATATACGCTCATCGGCTGTGCATATTCTTTTACAGAACCATCTTTTAATGTTATTTTCAATCTAACTCACATCCCTTTCATCCGGTCCGCAGCATTTACTGCCGCAGAGTCTGTCATTTATCTTTTACCGGCTGCCGCCTTTTTCATTCCTTTTTTACGGCGTTTACAGCAAGCCCCCGCTTTCTTATCTTCTATCGCTGCCTTCACTTTCGATGCGGTTTCCTTTTCCTTTTTCGGAAGTGAGCCGCATGCGTCTTCGGCTTTGCCATCTACAGCTCCGGTATCGCTGTAACTTCCGTGGTTATTACTGCTGTTATGTCCGCTGTTATTACCGTTATTGCCGTTATTGCTCATAATACTGATATTGATCCCATGAGTAAGCGGTGCATTGATCAGACCGACAGCGATACCGGTAAGCACTAAAATCGTACCGATCAGCCAGCCGTCTCTTTTCGTTATCGTTACCTCTCCCTGGAACATTTTCTCAGATGCTTTTTTAAGTTCCGTCAAAATCTTTCTTATCATTGCTGCCGTTACAAACATAACAAACTCTCCCATCTGCTAAATATATCTCATATCCGGTCTGCATTTTGTCCATGCTGCATTCCGCATTTTATGTCATATTATCAAAAAAGGACATCCTCTATAATCTGCGCCGCACAGGCTATGATCTTTCCGCACGGCCTTGATGCGTAGAACTCCGGTGTTCTGACAGAAGGTTTGGCGCTCTCTTCCATACCTTCGATACCTAACAGCTCCCTGCAGATAATTGTCCCCTGCTTTTCCTTAAACTGCGTGCTCATATCACGAACGAGCGCATAAATATGCTCTTTTGCCGCTTCATTCTCCGGATCGTCATTACCTTCTTTTAATCCTGCAAGAAGCGCCATGGAGGAAACCGCGCCGCACACCTCTCTCATCCGGCCGATGCCGCCGCCCATTGCACCTGACATTTTTAATGCCGTACCAAAATCCATGCCGAACAATTCGGCATAGGCTGCAAAAACCGACTGCGCGCAATTATATCCGCTCTCAAATAAGGAAACCGCATAGGCTGCCCTTGATTCTCCCGGCTGTGGTTCCGGTACCTGTCTCCTGTCACCGTCCATTGCTAAGTCCTCCGTATTTCATACCCGGCTCACAGACTAATAACCAAACTCCTGTGCCCAGTACCATTTTCCATCCGCTTCATAGACCGCAATCCCGATCGAACGGAATCCGGCATACAGAATGTTATCCTTATGCTCTGCGGATGCCAGCCATGCCGCCATAACGCTGTCTGCGCTCTGATATCCTTTTGCGAGATTCTCCCCATATATGATATCCGTATTCACGCTCCACCATTCGCTGCCATCGGGTCTTGTATGCGAAAATGAAGTGTGGATCTCTTCGGCTCTGATCTCTGCGGCGGAAGCCAGATCATCATTCCAGACAAGTTCTTCCTGTCCGACATCCTTCCTCGCCTGATTGACCTGTGCCAGAACTTTTTCCAGTTCTATCTCCAGATCGCTTATCGTATTGCCGGATACGGTCTTTTGCTCCTGTAAACCTTCCGCTGCCGGCGCTGCAGGTTCTGCCGCCTGTGCCGCTGCCGCAGTCTGTCCGGCGCCATTTTGCCCCGTCTTATTCTGCTGTGTCTTATCCTGCCGGAAAGCCGACAATACCGCCTGCTCCTGTTCCGACTGACAGGAAATGGGCGACACAAACACAGGCGCCGCATGCGTTTCTTTTTGCCCAAACCCGGCAAGCATACAGGATGCGGCAAGAAAAAGTATTGAAATCTTTTTATTCAATTTCCTTATCTTCCCTTTTTCAGATCTTATTTGTTTTTTCCGCAGCATTTTTTATATTTCTTACCACTGCCACACGGACACGGATCATTCGGATATACCTTCGGGTCCTTGTGGATCGTAGTAGACTCCTTCTGTTCCTTATAAAGACTCTTTCTGGTTTCTTCGTCAAAGATATCGTTCCATTCTTCCAGATTATATAACCAGTCTGCGCCTGCCGCTACCATATTCTTATAAAGAAGCGCCTTATCAAATCCAAGACTGACCTTCGTATCCTCTTCCATCTCTTCGATCGGATTCGCTTCTTTTAAACTGTCGTTGATACCGTCGAGAAATCCCGTCATTGTCATGATATCAACACCATATTTTTCAGCCAGTTCCTTTACGGTCCCTTCCACCACTTCGTCAGGCGTTTTCAAAAGCTCGCCGTAGATCTCTTTTTCTTTTAAAAAATAGGCAGACCACAGTCTCTGCAGATCTCCTTTGTTCGCTGTTTCGGAATACGCCATATCACGCCACTGTTTTAATAATGCCATTTTTATTAAACCACCTTTTATCTATTATTCATTACTCAAGATATCCTATAGATACCCTCGTTAGTATACAACATTTTGAGGAAAAAGTAAATTTTTATTTTTATGAAACTTTTTTCTGAAATTTTTTCCGAACTTTTATCTTTTGGTGAATATTCTTATCGGATACGGTAATAATGATATTAGTCAAAAGATAAGGAAATACTTATCCTCCCCTAAAAGAAAACCCCCGTGTCCGCTTTCATGCGGACATGGGGGTTTTCGCTGCGGATAAAATCCGAAAAAATCATTTCAGGACATGCTTCAGACAGCCTCTTGCATTTTAGGCGGCTATGCTTGTGCGAATGGGATATCTCCATTATTGAAATTCATGCAGTAAAGAAATTCACTTAGTCATGCGGAAACCGAGTATCAAAAGAATCACTCAAATCCTGCAGCACATCCCCTATGATAGAAGCGCGTTTACAATCCCAATCATCAAATTCTTCCGGCAATGTATCAACTCTTTTGTAAGCCGTACTCATTATCTCCAATGTTTCTTTTGCATTAGTCAACATACCATATTTAATAGATTCTTCCACCCCTTCCCATGCAGTTCGCATAGCAGCACGGTAAAAATCAGCAGCCTCTCTTTGTCTTCCTAAGTCCACACATAAATCTCCTAACTCTATATATTTACCAGCCTCTTCTTTTAAAAGTTCCGGATTAATGTAATCATTATGCAAGCTATGTATCTCTTCAATACACAATATAAAATCATCCACTGCTCTATCCTTAATATGTTCAGATTTCATTTCTCCAAGGCAACAAATAGTGTATATTTCATCTATTCTTTCCCTTTTTTTCTCATATTCACTTCCAAATTTACCCAATGTATAAATATTCCAATTCTTCATCCAGTCAGCTATTTCACTTTCAAATATCGCTGTAATCTTAACAGAATCATCCCCCTGTTCATTTGTGTACTCTGTCAATGATTTCAAAAAATAATCATCCTGTAATACCAGAATCTTCAAATTCTTTTCCAATTCTTTCACTCCACCGCTATTATTTTCGCCATTTTCAGTTTTCCCGACTGCAAACGTATTGATCATTTCAGTCCCCTGTCTTGCTATTCCCCAACTCCAGCCGATGTCTATAAGCAATAATATCAGAATAATTACGAAATAAATAATGATTTTACATACAGTCTTCTGCTTTTTCGCAAAGAGAAATGTTATGATTGTCACAACAACCCCCAGAATACCGATTAATATCTGAAGACCGCCTATATGATCCTTTTCCATTTCCATAAAAAATAAAATAATCAGCCACAAAATTTCTAAAATAGGCAAGGTAATTAAAAAAATTTTTATTATTATTTCCCATACCACGAATTTAAAAGATTTCTTCAATCACCTCACCCCACTTTCCATAATCATATTTCCGGCGTTTATAAAACGCTGCAAACCATTTTTTTCTAAATCTGCACATAAAAAAGGTGCCTATTCAGACACCTTCACATACAACTATATTTGTTAAATTCCGGTGCTAAATTATATATCCCTTATTCCACATCACTGTTCTTCTCCTGATTTCTGATCTTTTCAAAAAAATGTTCCGAAAGAGTTCTAAATTTCTCAGCTATATATACGGCCAAATGCACATCTAATTTTTCTTCCAGCCAAAGTCCTATCAACTTACTTTTTGGCCACTGGCAAAACATTGCGTGCAGCACATCCGCCTTGATTTTATCCATGACAATTTCAAATCCCGCTCCAACATTTTGAAATTGGTAGGATGACTTTTTCATAATATACTGCTCATCAGCAATACTAATAAATAAATCATCCAGCATAGAATACACGCCTAAACAATCCTGCTGTTCCCATTCGTTTAATATCACCCACGGCGATGTATTTCCCTTATCATATTTTTCCTGAAAACAAAGTATCAGCTTCTGCTGCACCTCTTTATTCGGAATACCTAACTCAAGCAGTTTCAATGCTTTATCAGTTTCCCGTCGGTAAAACTGACTGAATGCCTTCAACAATTCACATCCCAACGCACTGCCTGTATCTTCATCATTTTCCAGTTCTACATATTCTTCTTCTGATAATTCTGCAAGTCTATTTATCCAAATTTCAGGATTTTTGTCCTTGTATAAAGCCAGAAGATGAAGCAAATTGTGAACCTCTTCCGCATCCTGTCCACTTACTATCAAAAGGGGTAGAATCATCATTTCTATATATTCTACACTTTCTTTCGTAAGCGTATAAAACTTAAATTTTCCTGCTTTAATTTCACGAATTGTTTTAACAGCTCCATCGTTCATTTTTTTAATAACTGCATTCAGTCCGCTGGCAGACACAGAAATCCGATTCGCTAATTCTGCATGAAGAATTCTATCACTCTCATATATTTCCAGAAGCACTGAATCCCGATACTTCTGCTTTATCCGCGAAATGGAAGCAACCGCCTTATTTTCAGAAGACTCCCCGGGATTATCCCATTCACTCATAGGCGGAAGAATGAACTCTGATACCTTATTATCTTTTTCATAATTCAGTCTATTCCCTTCCATTTTATCACCCTCTTAGTTCTTAAGTATAAACCTCTTAGTTCACTTTATCAATAGTTATAAACAATATATTTTGTTTTTTTTGTATATAATACTTTTTATGTCATTTTTAGCAATTTATATGGCAAAAATTGCATCTTTGCAAATAAACTTTATAGCTATGACATATATAATTTTCTTCCTATTTTTCCACTTTTATAATAGACATTGTTCATTTCCAATCTTCAAAAAAGAAACCCTTGATACGACAAAAAATGCATCAAAGGTCTCTATTTCAAAATGAACTATGCTCTTTTTCTTTCGGTTTCCTAAACCGCCTTATCCTTCCACGTTCCCTTCTTATAAAAGAGAAACGTGATAAGCGCTCCGATCAGCCAGGAAGATAACAGGGAAATAAAAATACACTCCTGCCTTCCGTTTGGCAGTTCGGCCGTTCTTGTCAAAAACGAAATGCCGTATGCGATCGGTACACGGATGAAGACCGTTGTAACGATCGAGATCCACATGGGCGTCATCGTGTCACCGGCGCCGCGCATAACACCGGAAAGACTCTGCGTCACAGCCATGGCAATATAGCCGACCGCCAGGATCCCCATCATATCCCGGCTTAAATCCACCAACTCCGGCGTACTCGTAAAAATACCCATAAGCGCCTTGCCAAAGAGTAAGATCAGCGCAGTGATCACAGCGGAAGTCACCACAGCGATCATCGTTCCCTGTTTCGCACCTTTATCCACCCTGTCAAGGCGTTTGGCGCCGACATTTTGTCCCGCATAGGTAGTCATTGCCGTTCCGAATGAAAAATTCGGCATCATGGCAAAACCATCCACACGCATAATGATCACATTCGCCGCAATAAACATTTCTCCGAAACTGTTGGTCAGTGACTGCACTACGATCATTGCCATGGAAAAAATAGCCTGTGTAATACCGGACGGCAGTCCGAGACGGATGATCTTTGGATATACTTCCCCTTCTAATTTAAAATAACCGGGATTCAGATCAAAAAATTCTTTTAATTTCAACAAACGCAGAAGGCATAACAAAGCAGAAACCGCCTGTGCGATCACCGTAGCAAGCGCCACGCCGTTAACGCCCATACCCATCTTGGCCACAAACAACAGATCCAGCACAATATTGATCGCCGTAGAAACAAGCAGATACACGAGTGCCGACACCGAATCCCCGAGTCCGCGCAGAATCCCGCTCAAGATGTTATAATATGCCAATCCTGCCGAACCGATAAACAGGATCAGCAGATAGGAATGACACCAGCCGATAATGGATTCCGGCGTATCCAGAAGCTCCAGAAGCGGCTTTGCCACAAATGATGCCACTACCATAACAAAAATCGTGGCGATCGCGGTAAGCGTAATGCAGTTTCCGATCGTGACAGATAGTTTTTCCCGCTCTTTTGCCCCGAAATACTGTGATACCATGATGCCTGCACCGACACTGATCCCGACATAAAGAACGATCAAAAGATTTAAGATCGGTCCGGCGCTCCCTACTGCGGCAAGGGCATTATCCCCCACATAATTTCCGACTACCACACTGTCTACCGTATTATAAAGCTGCTGCGCAATATTCCCCACCAACATCGGAACTGCAAACAGTATGATCTTCTTCCAGGGCGATCCTTCGGTCATATCGACCGGTTCCACAAATGTTCTCAACAATTCTTTCATAGTACTACGATGCCTCCCTAGTATGTATCTAGTATCTATATTATAGAGGGCTATAGGGAAAAGCAAGAGGAATCTTTCAAAATATAGCGTCTCACCGGCCGATACGAAATGCGCCTTCCTGTAAACGCGTTTGCAGCAGAGCCGCACTTTCCGCGATATCCTGTCCGGTCGTATCGATAACATTGGCCTCGTATTCATCCAATTCGGCAAAAAAATGCCACATTTTCCTTACGGCTGCTTCATCCAAAGGAAAACTTTCTCTCTGCTCCCGGTTTGCGGCACGCATAACCGTACTTTCCTCATTCGGACGCAGTACGATATATCTGACGTCCGCACCCGTTTCCGCAATCTTTTTCCATGGCTCCAGAAACCAGGGTCCGATCACCCCATCCACATAAACCTCGTATCCACTCTCCAGAAATTTTTCCGCCCCCGCCGCAATCACTTCGGCTACCGCTTCATTCTGATCTCCGGACGTATCGAGCCATGGTGCAATATAACCTTTTCGAATATATTGATAAAAGTCATCTGTGTGCATATGAGCCGCATATGCACAAGCGGAATTCTCGGCTAAGATCCGGGAAATTGTTGTTTTACCTGTCCCGCATGCACCTGAAACGATCACAATTTTTTCTCCCATATCTGACTCTCCTGACTTGCTATGCAATTTTTTTATGCTATTATAATAATAACGCAAACGAAAAGATCATGCAAAGTATGGATGCAAAACTGATCATTACGGACATAGCAGATTTTAATATTCCCGTAACGGGCAAATATCACATTATCAACCCTCACGGCACGATCAAGCACTGCATCGGCTGTTGGGTAAAGACTCCCGGGGAATGCGTCGTACACGAAGTGAAAGTTTATTAAAAGACTTAAAATATTACTTTACGGAAAAAACCGCATGTGAAATAGAAGAAAAAAGACCGCGGCCGAAAAAGCAGCAGGAAAAATGCAGCTGCAGCATGCCTCCCTGCACACGGCGGATATCTCACCGGACACATTGAAACAACTGCCGGCGGCAGATGCGTTGATATTTTCCTGTCCGCTTTATGTAGACGGTATTCCGGCGCACCTTCTCTCCTGTCTCGTCAAACTGGAAGAACTGCTCTCAAAGTCAACACATCCGGAAAACCATGCCGTTCGCGTTTATGCGCTCGTCAACTGCGGCTTCTATGAAGGCATCCAGGCGGAATATGCCCTGCAGATTTTCCAAAACTGGTGTAATAAAACAGGTTTTCACTGGAGCGGCGGCATCGGCGGCGGCGGCCTTTCACAAATGACGGCGCCCAAACCCGGGCAGGGCCCGAAAGCGCCGGTCGATCACGCGCTTCATGAACTTGCAGATATCATCCTTACGGGAAAAACCATCGAAAATAAATATGTTTCCGTTGCTTTCCCCAGATTTTTATACAAAATGGCCGCACAGCTTGGCTGGCGCCAGATGATCCGGGCGAATGGAAAAAGAGCACGAAATCTCGGTGATCGGCCATCGACAGAAAATGAAGCGTCGTTATAACAAACGCCGACATTTTTTCCAACGGAATACTCTGTAAATGATCATATCTTAAAAAGAAAGGAATCAACTATGCTGCCGACACGAACCGAAGCCGAAACACTACTGAAAGAAGCCGAAAAATGTAACCCCGGACCTTGGGGCAATCACAGTCGTATCACGGCACACTGTGCGGAAAGAATCGCACAGGCCTGCGGTCTTGATGCTGAAAAAGCCTATATACTCGGCCTTTTACACGATATCGGAAGAAAATTCGGTATCAAACATCTCGGACATGTCTATGATGGCTGGCAATATATGCGCCGAATGGGGTATGATGAGGCAGCCAGAATCTGTTTGACGCATTCCTTTTGCGAAGGTACTTTGGACTGCTATATCGGCAATTTTGATATTACGGAATCGGAAACGGAAGAACTGAAAACCGCATTGTCGGAAACCGCGTTCGACGACTATGACAAACTGATCCAATTGTGTGATTCGCTCGCAGGCGCAGAGAGTGTCCTTGACATAGAAGAACGCATGAACGATGTCAAAAAAAGATATGGTTCCTATCCGCAGACCAAATGGGACACCAATATAATGCTAAAAGAATATTTTGAAAAAAAATCCGGGGAGAATATTTATCGTCTTGTAAGACCGTAATATCTTCTCCCCGGTACACATTGCTTAAATATGTCTCTCCATCAGCTCACATTTCACACAGATCATATTTCACAATATCCATCACAGCCTGTCCATCTGCTGCAAAAGAAATATCATCCGCCGACAGATCCGTATAGAACATGGCCGACATCACTTTTTCTCCATCGTTTATAAAAACTTCTGCACTGAAGCTGTCCAGAATGATCCGCAGTTTGACTTTCCCTCCGCTGCTTTGTACACGGGTGCGGCATTGATGAACCACTGCCCTTCTGGAACCGGCAAATGCTCTGTCAAGCTCCACGACAGAATCCTCCGGGTAAAAACGCACCGCAGTATGATAAACTGCATCCTGTGCAAAATAAAGCGTAAATTTCCGGTATCCGTTCCCTTCCTTTCCCGGGCGCAGGGATATTTCCATGTCTACTTTCCGCCCTCTGATCCCTTCTAATCTGATTCCATCCGATAAAACCACATTCTCATACTTTACCTGCGCTCCGTGCAGATTCTCAAGCTCTCTGACAGGTCTTTGAATCAGCCGTTTATTTACTATGGATAGTTCTCTGGGCAGGCTCATCTGACCGCACCAGGGCAGCCCTGAAACATGCTGATTGCAGGTATCCCAATTCTGCATCCAGCCAACCATGATCCTTCTCCCGTCAGGCGCTTCCATCGTCTGCGGCGCATAGAAATCAAGACCATGATCAATGGCCTGATCGTACTGCTGCTTAAACGTATCCGTCTCTTCCTCATAAGCGCCGATCAGGCATAATGTCCCGTTTCCGTTATAATATTCCAGGTCCTCCGGCAGCATATCCGTCGGACTGGCAAGCAGCACGCCGTATCCGTCCAGTACAAAAAAGTCCGGACATTCCCACATTCTGCCGAAACGACCGTTATTAGCCATCAGAATCTTTTCATACTGCCACTGTACCCCATCCGGAGAACTGTAGAGCAGAATCTGACCGTCGCCCTCGACCGTACAGCCTCCTGCCACAAGACGGTATGAACCATCTGCTTTCCGCCATATTTTCGGATCCCGGAAATCGTAGCGGCTGCTGCCTGCCGGCAGATTTTTTTCAGTGATAACCGGATTCTCCGGATATTTCGCATATTCAATACCATCGCCAACGGCGGCACACTGCGTCTGTATGTCCCTAACACTGCCGTCCGGCTGTGTTTCTTTTATCACACCCGTATACAGCAGCAGATGCCTGCCATCGGGAAGCGTTACCGCGCTTCCCGAAAAACAGCCACCTTTGTCAAATTCCATATCCGGCGCCATTGCACACTTTTCATAACGCCAATGCAGAAGATCTCTGCTCACGGCATGTCCCCAATGCATCGGCCCCCAATGTACATCATACGGATAATACTGGTAAAACAGATGGTATTCTCCCTTGTAAAAAGAAAAGCCGTTCGGATCGTTCATCCAGCCGACACGGGACGATAAATGAAATCCCGGCCGTTCCTCTTTCCTGATCTTTTTCTCCGTTTCTGCTTCGTAGTCCCATGCATCCTGCAAAATCCTGCTTGCCATAACGTTCTGTTTCCTCTCCGATATCAACTATTTTTCTAAAGAAACGTCTGTACCCGCTTTTTCGTCAGCCGTATCTTTTCCGTTCTTCCCCCCGGCTGCTTCCTGATCCTCCATAAGCGGCGACGGCTGTGAAAGCGCAATACTCATTACCGTCTCCCTGCCTCCGACATGTGTCGTCACAAGCAGCACTCTGGAGCCATCCGGTTTCGTAATGACCTGCGATTCGCTTGTAGATGTCTTCTCATCCGCCTGCTGCACATCTTCTTTCTCAACACGGCAGTCTGCCGCTTTCCCGGAAGCGCCGCTCTTTCCTTTATTCGTCATAAAATCCGCATAAGCCTTCATACTGTTTTTATAAAAATCCGCCCCTCTTCTTTCACCGAGCATATTCATATCCCGTATCGACTGTCTGAACAGATCCATGAAATTCACCCTGTCATACAATCCCATATTTCCCAGTCCTTTGGGAAGAGAGGAAAGATCCTGACCTTTATCGACGCCGAGATGTGCCTCTAAAGCATGCATCTGTACGAGCGTCGCGCTGTTGGGATTGATATCGTTAATGTGTATGGTCTGTTCAAATTCCCTGCCGTTTTCATCAACGCCTTTTGCTACCACGATCGGATCCTCATCCGTAGAATTCTCCGCATATTTAATATAAAAGGACAGGCCGGAACCATATCCTCCCGAGAAAAGCATATCGTCTGTTTTCAGATAGACTTTATGCCCGTTTTTTTGTCCGTTCCCTGCATTGTCCATTTGCCGTACAAAACTTTCGGAAGATTCTTTTTCCCGTATCTGTCCTTTCCGCCATCCTGTAAAATCATAATTTGCCGTTAACCCGTTAAGTTCCATCGCCGATTTGTTCTCCCTTCGTTACTGCAAAATCTATCAGTTTTTGTCCCGCTCCCGGCATAAGCGGCTGATTATCAAAATACTCCTGTATCGCTTTTTGTAATTTCATTGTACCTTCAAGCAGTTCTTTATTATTTCCTTCCGCCTGCATATTTTCCCATTTCCCGAAAACGCTGACGCAGTCCGGTCTTCCCGGTACCGTTTCCGCTTTGTCTGCATCGCTCATAATAGAATCAGCATATTTCTCCGTCCGCTGAATATACAGACAGAGCGCTGTAAACTCCGTATAATCCGTACTTTCAGGATCAACTTCATAAGGATCGAATTCTTTTTCGAATAACTTACCTTCGTCATCTATTCCCCTGATCAGATAACATCTTTCATCGCCATTCACGCGGATAATCGTCTCATACTGTCTGATGGATGCCTGATAAGCATAGCGGCTCCCTCTGTTCTCAGACAATCCTGCCCGGTATCCTCCGGTCCGTATATTCGCCGTGATCCGCCGGGAATAAGAAAGAGGCCCGCCGGCTTCACCTGCACGATTCTCTTCATAAGCTGTAAATGGATCCGGCTCTCTTTGCTCCCGTTTCACCAGATCCGGCGCCGCATCCGCAAGCCATTGTAAAGCGGACATACTGCCTTTTCCTTTAAATGAAAAATCCTGATCCCCATGTTCTCTATTAAAGAGGGAAGCATCGCTCCATGCAGTCGATAATGCTTCGATTGCCATATTTGTTTCCTCCGTAGTTTCTCTGCCAACTTTGATTCTTAACCGGTCCCTTTTAGACTCCTTGTTTGTGCCGGATAATGATGATTATTTCTATTTTATCATAAACAAGGCCGATGGCAAAGCTTTTTTACGCTACGGACGTTTATTTCTCCAAAAAACCAAGGAATTTTTTCCATTCCATGTAACCCTTCAGATCCCCGTATTGGTAGGCGGACTGCATAATATCACGAACAGTCTTTACCCAGTCCATCTTGTCCGAATGACTCCAGGAACCGGATCTGCTCTCAGCATTCTTCACGGATTTGGCGGCTACGGCTTTCAATACGGTATCCTCAAAATTTCCTTTTCCGCTTTCTTTCAAATGTGCTGTATACGCATACATTTCAGCCGTATCGCAGTTTCGGGTGTCTACCTTGGAAACGTCTACCATTGTTTCCGTTACGTTCCCCGATCTATCCCATATTTTCACTTTATAAACAGGGTCTGCCGGATCAAAATCCCGTGTTTTATAGACGGATATGGAGGAACCGCTTACAAGCTCCGCTCCGGAAAAAATTCTTGTATCCCCCGTATCTTCATCGGCACCGTGCAAAACGGCATCCGCCCGTCCTGCCGCCTGCTCCATCCGGCCGGCAAATGCGCCTTCCGCCATAATACTATTTGCTCTTCTGTTCTGATATGCCGCCATAGGATATCCCATGGCGCCGATTCCGTTAACGCTCATTTTCCCCTTCCTTTCCCGTTAAATTTCTGCACCTTATGTCCCTTCAGGATTAGGGTGTCAAAAGGTGCTTTTTAAAACTGCATCCGGCATAATGCACAAAAAGTCCTCGAAGCGGCCCTGTGCAGAAGCATGAGATTTTCTTGGTATTCCACTCCTACAAACAGCAATTTCGGGGCAAGGATGCCCCGAAAAGTCCGCACTGAGCATGGATGCGAATAGCGGGCGATTGCGTCCGGTCACATAGCTTTGCCGGAATACTTAGAAAATCCATGCGCCGGAACCGGGTCCGAGAGGACTTTTTGCGCATTATGCCGGATGCAGTTTTAAAAAGCACCTTTTGGCGCCCTAACCTTTTCAACTTTCAAAAAACAAAGACTCCTTTTGCGTATGGAGCCTATAGACCAAAAAGCCATTTCCACGCGGCAATGCTTTCCATTTCCTGCATACTTCCCTTTTGGCTCATCCATTCAAATACGGTCTTATACGTGTCTCCCTCATACAAAATGGTCCAGTTTTTTCCATGATCTCCATTGTCAGTATATGATATCCCGTCACGATTAATTGAAAGGATTCCCTGACCCGTGCGTGCAGCCAGTCCCCGGATCTCCAAATCCGCCCGGATATATGCGGCGTTTTGATCTCTGATCAGATTCGGATATCGATTACCGTAAGTTTCCGCCAATGCCTCAAACTTTCTGACATCCTCATCGCTTTGCAAAAGCACCCTGCCGCCTGCACCCGCTTCGCCATCCTTTAACAGATACTGGATTCCCGTCCCGGCATGTGTTTTCAGACTGAAGCCCTGCAGTTTTTCCGTCTCCAAAGACTCGACTCCCATGACCTTACACAGAGCGTTTTTGAGTTCCTCATCCAACACCAGGGCATCATAAGACAGCGTTCCATGTTCTGAGATCAGAAACTGCTTGCCCGTCAAAGTGTCATGTTTTATTATTATGTCATTATATGAAAAAGCGCCAAGGCGTTCTCCCAATTGATTATAGATATCAAAGCATAACGAAGGTGCGCCGGTATCCACTTTGATCCTGTAATTGTCCGATTCATATTCCGTACAAACAGGCGCTTCACAATCCGACTTTCCTGCTGCAGACCATGCCCCGTCTGCCGTTTTGATCATCCGCGCAGCGGAAAAAGCTGTCAGATATCCCGTGAATCCTCCCATAGCCGCAGCGGAACGTAACGCGCCTCCACCGCCATACTGTATACTCTCCTGCGCACCGCGGCGCATTTTACCGGCTGCGTATGCCGCCCTGTAATCTGTCATCATGGCATTTGTAATAGCATCCATATCCAGTTCCCTCCGTCACGTCTTTTTCCCATGAAAAGACTTCAACAAAATATTCGCCTTAAAGGAAGAGAAAATCTGCATCGCCAGCCTGTCGCAGTTAAGCGGATCTTTCGATGCTCCTTCTAACGGCCCCGCTGCCGAAAGCGCCGCAAAATACTGTGTCCTGGCCATGCGCTTGGAAAGCGCTTTCTTTTCCTCCAGTTCATCCAGCTGCGCAAGCCATTCTTTCCTCCGCATCTTCCTGCGCTCCCAGAAACTTTCCTCGGCTTTCTCGTTAAATATGCTCTCTCCCTTTCCGTCACGGAATCCCATACGCCAGCTTTCCGCATAGCTTTCCTCTTTGGTCGCGCCGAAATGAAAGACAACAAATTTTCCGCCGCAGACATTACTCCACGGATCGGGATATTGAAAACTGTTCTTTAATGTATCAAGAACCCATTTCTCATATTCCGGATCGTTTTTCATGGCTTCAAAACCGGCATCCGTAATATGAACCGATACAGAATCCCACATATTGGATTCGTGAACGGGAAGAGCCGCGATCTTGTCATAAAGATAGCGTTTATATTCCGCCATGGACATGTTTTTGACAAGCGCAGTTTCTACCGGCATCCCTCCGGCAATATCCTCTGCACTCTTTTCCAATAATTTGTCATAAAAAGAAGCATTCCCCGTAAGCCTGTTCTGCGCCTGTGTGCTTTTCATGATCTCATGACACACTCTTGTCATGTAGCTGAAGTTCATGCTGTTGTCCATAATCCGCCCGCTTTCCTCATAGATTCCCATAACGGTGCAGGCCGCCGGGAGACAGGGGAGCAAAGAATCCTGCAAAGGCCCTTGAAAAATGCCAGTGCTTAGCGAAGTCATTTCGAGCTTAGCATCTGCTGCATTTTTCAAGGAGCGGGAGCGCGCCTTCAAAGGAATCTTTGCTCCCCTGCCTCCCGGCGCCTGCACCGTTACATACCATATCATTTCCGTTCTGTAAATAATACGAATAAGTGGATTGATAAGTTTCAGATCTGATGAGAATTGTTATAGAATGCAGGGTTTTGGTCATGAAAAAGATCCGGCAGAACAGCCGGACCCGCCAGTCACACCCGCTATAATATTTTTCGGAATAAAGGAAGCCTGCGCGCTCCCGCTATCAGAACATTTCCGGTCAGAAATACGGCAGTCAGCCAGACTGCACATGCCGGTATCGTATTGATACGCGGCCCCAGAAATTCCCAGATCACGGTCAGCCCATTGCGCAGATAATCTTCGATCAGATAAAGGCCGAATACATTTTTGCCGCACCAAAGGACAAACCGCTGCAGTACCATATTGCTTTTTCTGCTCTTTTCATCCAGATAGCGGACCACATAATAAACCGCTGTCGTCAAGAACATTCCCAAACTTCCTTCTGCCGCATAAACTAACGGGCCTATTCCGTGTTCTGCATGCATCCACACAAAGAGGCACACCGTCACAAACAACGCGCATCCGATATGGCACCATAACCCTTTCCTGTCATTTTTCCGTAACACTCCGCAGTTTTCCAACAGATACCCGAGCATAAAATAATATATGGAACTTGGAAAAGAAAAGCCGATCATAAAGCCGGTTCCCATACCTATTTTAAAAATATCATTGAGAACATTCCAGCCTAATATCAGGCCAAACAACAGCTGTTTCTCCTGCTGTGTCAGATTCTGCACGATCTTTTTCAGAAAAGGCAGGATTAACAATATGCCTAAATATTCATATAGAAACCAGTACGGAAGAAATATCTCCTTTGTACAAAACTGTTTAAGAAACGCTCCCACTGAGCCGGCCTGACCGTTCGTTATGCATTGATAAACATATCTGATAATGGAAAATATGACCAGGACTGCGGCGATCCGCGGCATTCTTCTGCCGTAAACTTTCTTCCAGGACTCTTGTCTGGATAACAGAAGCGCTCCTGAAATCATCCAAAACAGCGGTACGCCGATGCAGCTGATAATCATTCCTGTCATAGAAACCGCATACACCAGACTGCTTCCGGTATACTGCCAGGCATCCGCTCCCCGCCCGCCGGTATGCTGGTACATAATACAGAAGATCGCTATGATACGGCAGATTTCAAGATATACTTTTTTCTCGCTGCTGTGGTCCGTATCGTTTGCAATTGTGCTTTCTTTCATTTTTCCTTCTCTCCGTAATTTCCCCGTATATTGTCCTGACTGTGTATCTGCCGGTATTCTTTTGGCGTAACGCCGTATTTTTCTTTGAACAACGCATAAAAATGCGTACGGTTCGTAAACTTTAGTCCGGCCGCTATGCTGCTTATGGATTCATCCGTTTCGATCAGACACTGCGCCGCTTTTTTCAGACAGAACGTCATCCCGTAATCATAGAGGCACATATCGGTAAATTTGTTGACGATGCGGTTCAAATAATCGCCGCTGTAATTGAGAAACTGTTCCATCTGCGTACGCGTCAGGCGACCGCCGCTTTCCTCAAAAAGACGGGTGATTCTTGAAAAAAGCAGAAAATCACTGTTGGTATCCAGCCTGATATTGGTACAGTGATAATATTTCGACGACGAAAGGTATGTTAAAAGCGCGCAGAACAGGCCGCGGATCTGATAAGAAGCGCCGAATTCCGGATAAAGAAGCGTCTTTAACATGGTTTCCGCCATGGTATGCAGATGCGTCACGTGCAGATAGTTCTGATAGGCCGGAATAAAGTCAAGGTAAGCCCGTTCTCCGGGATTGCTCATATCGGCATCAATAAAACGGTATAGTTCACTGTCATAAATATTTTTTTCATCGGCAAAAGGCGATCCGGAAACCGAGGCAAACAGTTCTGTAAGAAAAGCGGGTGAGAGACCGATATACAGGACTTTACATTTTGAACGGTAATGTTCCATATGCCGAAGGCTTCGATTGATCAGACAGCAGGAACCTGCCGTATATGGATAATCCCTGCCCTCTATCTTCTGTATGATAGTTCCTTCCAAAACGACCACAAGTTCAAAAAAATCATGTAAATGCGGCGCATTTTTTACATAGGAATCATTTTTGCCGGCGAGCGATTCCTGATACAGAACCGATTTTTCAGCGGACAGTGTCACAACATTCACATAATCCTCTGCCTCTTTGCCATTGCAGTATTCCAGCGTCAGCTGAAACGGTACGTCCATGCAGTAAAAACGGCTGAAATCACTTTCTCCGTTCTGGATCTTAATAGAAGAATCTCTGCTGTCCAATGCTTCCAGCATGGTCAATGTGGTATCTTTATCCATATTTGTTCCCACTTCCTTTTTCTGCCGGCCGCTATTTCGATCCACCAATCCCGGATATGATACAAACAGACCGTTCTCATATCGTTTTCTGTTATTGCTGTCCATGGTACCGATTGCCTATAATCATTTTATAAACGTTACTTTTACATACGCTTTTTATAAATAAGACAATTATAGGTAAAAAAGCCGGAAATGTAAAGTAATCCATGCAGAAATACACAAAATGCAGAAAGGGAGAAAAAGTATTATGAAACGAATTTGCACCAAATTATCGGCATTATGTATGAGCGTCATTCTTTGTCTGGCCGCTTTGACCGGATGCGGTACAAACGACACGGAGACGGCTGCAGACACACAGGATACGACACAGACAGCTACGGCTGACGCATCGGAAACCGGTCAGGCAGACTCCGCCGCAGATACACAGGATGCGGCACAGGACAAAGCTGCCGGGGAAACCGTTTCCTTTCCGTTACCGGATGGCCCGGAAGAATCCTCTATCTATGTGGAACCGATTCCGGACATCTCAGACGACTTTATCCGCGGTATGGACGCATCTTCCGTACTGGTGGAGGAAAACAGCGGCGTAACCTACTATAACTACGACGGAGAGGAACAGGATGTCTTTATGACCCTGGCACAGTCCGGTGTCAATTACATACGTCTGCGGGTATGGAATGATCCATATGACGAAAACGGCAACGGATACGGCGGCGGCAACAATGATGTCGCCACAGCCATTGAACTTGGAAAACGGGCGACACAGTACGGTATGAAAGTGTGCATCGATTTCCATTATTCAGACTTCTGGGCCGACCCGAAAAGGCAGCATGCCCCGAAAGCATGGGAAGGCATGAGCAGTACGGAAAAATACGACGCCCTCTATGATTTCACCAAAGAAAGCCTGAGCGCACTTCTGGATGCCGGCGTGGATGTCGGCATGGTGCAGATCGGCAACGAGATCAACAACGGCATGTCCGGGGAAACGCTTCTTCCTACCGTTATGAACCTCCTGTGTTCGGGAAGCCGGGCAGTCCGTGAAATTTCGGAAAGCTATGGGAAAGATATTCAGATCGCCGTACATTACACGAATATTGAAGACGCGGACGGTATCAATACGATTGCCCGCAACCTTTTAAACCACAGCGTTGACTATGATATTTTTGCACTCTCCTACTACCCGTTCTGGGATGGCACGAATGAAAACATGCAGGCCGTTGCCAGAAATATTCAGGATAAATACGGGAAAAAAGTAATGATCGCCGAAACTTCCTACTGTTATACTGCCGAAGATGGCGATGGCTGCGGCAACAGCTTCGTCGGCACGAACGACCTTGTTGAAGGTTATGCCGCAACCGTACAGAGTCAGGCTTCCATGATCCGTGATATCTGTGCTGCGGCAGATGAAGCGGATGTGATCGGCATCTTCTACTGGGAAGGCACATGGATCCCGGTCGGTGAGGCCGATGCAGATAATTCTCCGATCTGGGAAGAATTCGGAAGCGGCTGGGCCAGCAGCTTTGCGGCTGATTATGACCCGGAAGACGCCGGACTTTATTACGGCGGCTGTTCCTGGGATAACCAGGCCATGTTTGATTTTGACGGTTATCCGCTTGCTTCCTTAAATGTGTTCAAATACTTAAAATATGGGTCCACCGCGCCTCTGGCAGTTGATTCCATTCCGGAAATTTATGCCTCCTGCGATGTAGGCAGCGCAATAGAACTGCCGGAAGCAGTCGATGTCATTTACAATGACCGTTCGGCCAATACGCAGGCTGCCGTTACCTGGGATGAAACACAGATCGCTGCAATCGACACCAGCGTAGGCGGTACTTACGATATCTCCGGTTCTCTCGAAGACGGCAGCGCCGTCACCGCCCATGTCGAAGTCAAAATGATCAATCATGCGCTGAATCCGAGCTTTGAGGAAGCCGATACTTCCATGTGGAAAGTCACGTATGAAGGAGAGAATAATCCTACCGATTTCCAGGTAAAGGCCGACGACGCTTACACCGGCGAGACTGCCTTCCATTTCTGGTCGGCGGATTCGGATATGGCATTCTCCATTGAACAGGAATTAACCGGTTTGGAACCCGGTACCTATCAGTTAACAGTCTATGCACAGGGCGGCGATATGTCCGAAGATTCCGTACTGGAATTATACGCTGTCGCAAACGGAGAAGAACAGACGGTTCCTTTTATGGTGACCTCCTGGGCGGACTGGAAAACTCCTACGATTCCTGAGATTAAAGTCACCGACGGCACGCTTACAATCGGCGTCCGCATGAATTGCAACGCGGCAAGCTGGGGCACCGTGGACGACTTTACGTTAAACAGGATCTCCGATTAAATCAGCAGATAAAATGCAGAAGACTCCTTCAATCGGGAGTCTTCTACATTTTGTATGATTTGCCATGATTACCTTGCAGGCATCTGGAAGTCTGCAAGCGCTTTGTTCAGGTAGTCGTTAAAAGGTTTCATGATCCGGAATAGTTCCGCTGCCTTTGCCGGAAAACTTTCTGCATTTTTCAGGTCTTCGTCTTTTAGCGGATATTCCAGATACCAGCTCTTAAATTTCAGATATTCCGCCTGAGGATGTTCTTTCTCATATCCTGCCGGAACATTTTTTAAAGCTGTTCCCTGCACTCTGAAATATTTTTCAAATGCCGGTTCATGTATGATCTTCTCCCATTCTTCACCATTTTGTACAATATAATCCCGTATCATCGTCGTTGCATCTTTAAACATGTCTGCAAACAGGCCGCCTCCCAGAAAAGACTGATCTCCCGGTTTTATCATGAGATAATAGCCGACAGGAACAGGCAGCTTGCCCTTAGCGGAAATATGCGCACGAAACGCAGAATTATAAGGCGACTTATCATGACTGAAACGGGTATCCCTGACAAGCTTAAACGTAAGGTCTTTCGGATCGTTATGTAAGATGCTGTTATCAAACTTCCCGATCTCCAGTATCAATGCCTGCAATAATTTTTCGAATTCGGCATTTGCCAATTTGTAATCGTCTTTATTCGCATGATACCATTCACGGTTATTATTCATGGCGAGCGCCGATAAGTAATCAATCATCAACTGTATATTCATAATCTGTCTTCTCCTTTAAGAATTCTGAATAATGGAAAACTGCGTGGAATCTAAAAATTCCTGTATCAGATATTTGGTGCGTTCCGGCGAGCTGTAGGGCTTGCAGAAAGAAAAGTCCTGCGACAGGCCGTCAATATCTTCCATAGCGTTTTTCACGTCCATTATGGTCTGCATGGAAATTTCCTCAGCTTCCGTATAATCTAACTGCAGGGGATTGATTCTATGGTTTTGTATCGCGTAGTTTACTCTGTCTTTACATTTGCATCTGCCGCTTCCGTATTCTCCGCAGTACTGTCCGAGAAAATCCGCCATTTTTTTGCGTACCCGGGAAAGCCGCTTACGATACGCTTCCGGGGTCATCCCCAGAATATCCCCTGCAATACGGCTGTCGATCTTAAACATCGTACCCAATATGAAAATACATCTGCTTTCCATATCAAGGCATTGCAGCATCACGTTGGTACATGACATTTTCAGCTCTTCTGCCAATATATCCTTTTCCACATTCTGCGTCAGATCCGGCACATCCTGTATCTCGGCATTTTCTATGTCATCTCCGTAATACGCAAAACTGAGCGGATAATGAGCGAACATATGCTTTTTATAATTTTTCAAATGATTGGCCGCAATACTGAATACCCACGTTGTAAATGAGCTGTCGCCTCTGAACGAAGACAGATGCGTGAGCATTTTCAGCAGAATATCCTGTGTTGCATCTTCCGCATCGGCAAATGTCCCGAGCATCCGCAGGGATAAATTAAATACAATGTCCTGCACTCCGGCGATCAGCGTTTCAAGCGCTTTTTTATCTCCTGCGGTAGCCTGACCGACTAACTTCTGCATTTCCTGATCCGTTTTTTGATTCATCATTTTTACCTCCTCTATCTAATTAGACAGCCTACTCCTGCCTGTGTGACAACAAAAATTGAAAAAATGCAATACAATTTATCATGACAGCTTCCCGGGAAGTATGGTAAACTGAATATATACATCCCGCAGCCGGTGCAGACACGTCTGCCCGATCCATAACAAAGCCAAAACAAAATGTAAGGAAACAATAAAATGACACATCATTATACTTTTCAAAGTCCGATCGGCTTCCTAAAGATCAGTGAAGAAAACGGCAGCCTCACCGGACTGTCTTTACAGAAAGAGCATGATCCCTCCGCGTCATTATCCCAAAACATAAGGCATTCCGATTTGTTATACGAAGCCTTTCAGCAGTTAAATGAATATTTTGCCGGAAAGCGGACACACTTCGACCTGCCTCTGCACTATAACGGAACGGCTTTTCAGAAACAGGTATGGAATGCGCTGCAGGAGATCCCTTACGGGGAAACGAGAAGTTATGAAGATATCGCCGTTCGGATAGGCAATCCGAAAGCCGTCCGTGCAGTCGGACAGGCAAACGGTAAAAACCCTGTTATGATCATCATTCCATGCCACAGAGTCATCCATAAAAACGGCGATATCACCGGATTTGCCTGCGGCACGGATGTTAAAAAATATCTGCTTGCATTAGAACATCCTGTATGAAAATAAAGTCAGAATATCCGGGAGCGCTGCAGCCTTTTCCCAGTCAGCATAAGCCTGTCCCGATATGACGTTCCATACTCTCCAGAAGATCCTGCGAATCATCTTCTATGTGGGAAAGATAGGTGATCATAAGTCTTTTTTCCGGCAGAATATAACACTTTTGTTTCCACTTCCCATTGATGCTGAAGCCATCCCGATATTTCCATATAAAATACCCGTAACCGCCCTCCCGGTTCATCTGCCGGACACCGGTTGCGGCTTTCACATATTCTTCCGACAGAATCCGTTTCCCTTCATAGACGCCGCCGTTATAAAGCAATAAACCGACCTGACTGAGATCATGGACAGACATCTCCATCCCGGAAGCGCCGTAAAAATATCCATCGGGACATCTCGTATAGACCGGGTCTATGATATGAAGAGGCGCAAAAAGATTTTCGGAAAGAAATTGGAATAAATCCTGCGAAAGAGCCTGTGTCAGTGCAACGCCGACCAGATATGCCGGTATGTTGCTATAATGAAAGGTCCTCGTCTCCACATGTTCTATAGGGCAGGAAAGCGAATAGTTTAAAAAACTCTTTCCTTCCGGCCGGAACGGAAACCCACTGACTGACATGGTCAACAATCTTTGTATTGTTATCTGCGAAAAGACCGCCGACTGGGTTTTGGACATCTGTCCTACCGTTTCTTCCGGCAGATAATAAAGCACCGATTTGTTCAGATCGATCTTTCTCCGGTCAAATGCCATCCCTGCCGCTACTGAAGTAATCGTCTTCGTTGCGGAATAAATCGGAAACCTGGACTGATCCGTATCGCCGTACCGATGAAGCAGACGGCCGTTTTCATATACCTCGACTCCATGCACATTCCAATGATTCGTTCGAATATCTTCAACAAATGCTTCAAAATGCATACATACCTCCCCTATTTTACTTCGGACACCATACAGGCGCCGCCTCAAAACCACCCATATCAAATACGATCAGTTCCCAATCTGCTTCTTCCATGCGCTCCGGCTCCCGCCGTTCCCCGGAAGAGAGACTGTAAATCCCATATATGCTTTGATATTCTATGTCGGTGTCCGGCTTATCCTGATCGAAATCGTAATAAAGCAAAGTGTCCTCATCTAAAAAACCGACGGCAATGTTGCCGCCTGTTCCCTGATTCACAGCCGGCACTCCAAACGTCATCACTTCCCCGGTATCCGCATCCACGCGGTCCATGAAAAAACAACGATTCATTTCTTCATCGTACCGGCTGTAAAAAACGGCCAAATACGCCTCGTTCTCCAGTTCCATCCATTTAAAATCCTCAACATATACAGTATACTCCATTTCCAACGGATCAAATTCTTCTTCCTTATGATACAAGGTTTCCCCCTCTTTCGAACGCAGAACGACTCCTGTGATACCGCCCCAGTACGCTTCTTCCGTTCCCGTTGCAAACGCATAACTCCGGTCGTCCGGCCCATACTGTGCTTCTACAGGACCGGAGAAATCATAATCAGACACGCATGCACAGTCGCCTTCCGTATATTCATGAGGAGTAACAAGCGTAGGTTCCAACAATCTCCGTCCCCCGTTTTCCAGATCATATTCGTAAAGTCCGTCATCCATACAGGCAAGCAGACTGGCGGTATCCGCCGTCACATCGCAGATCTTGTATGTTCCGGGTGAAAACCGGTAAAGATCTCCCATAAGTTTGTGCAGATCGCAAAGAGCAGTTGCTTCCTGAAAATCCTTGTCCAAAAAATACAAGACCCCGCAAAGCTCATAAAGATACCCGCCGTCTACAGGATGCGGAAACGCCATTCGCATTTCCAGCTGCTCCGGATAACTTATATCCTCTTCCGAAATTTGAGAATCCTGCCTGAAAACTTCCCGGAATTCAAAATCCGGCGCTTCTGCCAGAAAAAAAATCTTCTGCTGCAGCCTCTTTTGCGGCAATATTTTCTGTCACCGGCACATCCCTGCCGTTAACATCCCCAACAAACGATTTTACACACAATCCTGTTATGCAAAGTCCTGCCACGGCAGCAATCAGAATTGTCCTTTTCCCCATTTGCACCTCATCTCCTTTACATAAGATGCGTTTCCTATGAATACCATTTCCCCCATCCGGGTTCTCACCCTGCAATATCATAAACCGATTTCACAGAAAAACTTTCCGCGTCACCTTCTATAATCTCCACGCGTTTCTCTCCGGCGTTCATATCAAAGAAATTATCGGACAGCTTCACATCCCCGTCTATCCCCTGAATTTCCACGTTCTTGGCAAAAGCCGCCGCCGATATCACCAAATACTGCCCTTCTCTGCGGCAGGAAAGCTGCGGATCCAAAAAAGCAAAATGTTTGGGTGCAGTAAACAGACAAGTATTTTCCGACACCACCTGCCCCGCAACCGTAAGCGCACAGCTTAAATATATCTGCAGTTCATCATAGTCCGAGAAATCCAGTTTTTTAAGCCAGACGCCATCAAGCGGCGCTGCCTCGATCTCTTCTTTTCCGGAAAGCAGAATACTGCTGTCGGGAGAACGCAGCTGCCACGTTACGGTTCCGGCTGCCTTCTGCATCGTCTCATTTGCCACATGGAGCCTGACCGATTTCTCGATCGGCGCCGGCTGTGCAATACAATACGGTCTTTCACTCAGTTCTCCGATCTCTTCGCAGGAGATCATGATCGGGGCAAAAGCTCTTTTTTCCGCATAATGGAGCGCTTTCCATCTCCCGAAATAATCTATGCCAGACCAGGAAGCTACCGGCCAGATATCATTTAACTGCCAGACCACCGTTCCCATGCAGCGTCCTCTATACCGCCTGAAATGCTCTATCCCATAGCGGATCGCATCGGCCTGCAGGAGCTGGGACGCATACAAAAGCATTTCAAAATTTGCGGGATAAAGAAACGTCGCCGACAGATAATCGAGTATTTTGCCGTTGGCCGCCCGGTTTCTCTGATGCATTTCCATGACCCTGGAAAAAATATTCCTGTCTTCCGGTTCCGTAAATGTCTCCACCGTTTTCAGGCAGGGAAATGACTGGAAACCGAACTCTGAAAGAAAGCGGAAATAGAATTTACGGTATTCCGTAAACGGCTTATTTCCATGCCAGACATCCCAATAGTGCGTATCGCCCCTGTTTTCATCCCACGGATTGTCGAAATTTCCGCCGGAAGACGGCGAAGACGGCCAGTAAAAGGCCGCAGGGTCTTCCTCTTTGACAATTTTCGGAATAATATATTCATATAATTTGATATAATCATATTTCTGCTTGATAGAAGGTTCCCACGCGCCGTCAAGCGTCTGTGTTTCCATTTCGTTGTTGCCGCACCACAGCCCGAGACAGGCATGATGCCGGATCCTCCTGATGTTATCACGAATCTCCGCACTGACATTCTCCTCAAATACTTCGTCGAGTTCATAGGAGGCGCAGGCAAACATGAAATCCTGCCAGACGATGAGTCCGAGCTCGTCACAGGCATCAAAAAACCAGTCATCCGGATAATAACCGCCGCCCCATACACGGATGCAGTTGTGATGCGCCAAAACAGCATCTTCCAGCAGCTTTCTCGTCCGCTCTTTCGTTACTCTTGAGAGAATATTGTCTTCGGGGATATAGTCCGCTCCCATGGCAAAGATCTTCACGCCGTTCACCTCATGCGCAAAGCATTCTCCCCACTCGTCTTTGTCGGTGTTTACCGTCATTGTCCGCAGTCCTATTCTTCTGACAAAAGTATCTAAAACATGCCCCTCTTCATCTTCAAGCGTCACCTCTGCGGTATACAGCGGCTGTGCGCCGTAGCCGTTTGGCCACCATTTTTGAGGATTTCTTACCACAATTCTGTCCCAGCTGTTTTCACATGTCTTCTCATTTTCCCCGGAACATTCTTCCTGTACGGCTTCCTGTTCTGCCGAAGATTTCTCTATGATCAGATTTCCCTGCGGATCGTACAATGCAGTCTTAACAATCAGACCCGGTTCCTGCCCGCAAAGATACTCCGAATGCGCACAGGAAGCGTTCAGACGATCAAAACGCTCTATCGACACGTCAAACAGGACCGTTACCTGCTCCTCTTCTTCCGGTCGTTCCGTGCGGTCCGCCCACTCCTGCATCATATAAACCTGTTCCAAACGGGCAGTGTTTCCGCTTAAAATAGAAACTTCCCTGAAAATACCCGCATCAGGGAGTCTCGGCCCCCAGTCCCAACCAAACATGCAGTGCGCTTTCCGTAAATGAGGATAGCCCTTCATACAATCCGTGGAACCGCCCGTATAGACCTTTTCATTTTCTTCCATGATATATTTCGTAGGAGAATACAGCTTTACAAACAGTTGATTTTCGCCTTCTTTCGCCGCATCCTCAATGGCAAATTCCCATATGCGGTGCATATTGTCACAGTGCCCCAGATATATGTCATTAAAATAAATATCAGACACCGTATCGATTCCATCGAATCGTAACAGCAGGAAATCCGACTCCACTTGCTCTTTAGATAACACACAGGTCGTCCGAAAGCAAAAGTCCTGCTCCATAAGTTTGAGCGCTTCCAACTCATTCATTCTGTAATAGGGATCCGGGATCAGTCCCTTTTTCAACAGGTTTCCGTATACAGAACCGGGAATCTCAGCCTCCATCCATTCCTGCGGAATATTGTATCCGTTTTCACCCAAAATTCTCATCTGCCAGTTTTGCTTTAATACTGTTTTCTCCATGCCGTTTTCTCCATTTCCGCTGACATCCTGCATTGATCAATGCGGTCTTTTTCAGTTATGAATAGGATAGCATAATTTCTTATAAGATACAATTTTCATCTGTACTTTTTGCCGGATAAATGGTATATTTGTGCAAGAAATGATATCATGCCGTCCGCACGGCAGGGGAAAGGACTTATACATGATGAACGATCCGATACAGAAACCGAAAAAAAGAACGCCAAAACAGATTGCCGCTCTTCTTTGTGTTATCTTATTAATTTCATTATATCTTTTTACTTTTATTACCGCCTGTCTGGATTTCCCGGGTTCGGACAGATTATTTTTAATCTGCCTTATGGCGACGGTTGGCCTCCCGATCTTACTCTGGCTCTATATATGGCTCTATGGCATGATGAAGGAAAAACATACCATTGCTTCCGCCGATCTGCTGCACAGTGATTCCTTCACGGGAACGAGCCTGCCGCCGGATGCCCCGGGCACGCCGGAAACATCCGAATCTGCGTACACGCTAAGAAAGTCCGCACCTTTTGTAGGCAAACCAAAAAAGCAGAAAGGCGATCACGATATTCAGTGAGATGACCGCAATATTTTCAAAGCTGACCGCTTCTGCCCCCAATTTGTTGATCAGAATATTGATCTGTTCCGAATAAGCAAATTTCGCGGCCTTTTTTATGTTTTCGTTAAAAGCGGCAAGCATGGGCAGAAAAGCGAATATCATCATGACCGGCACACCGAGCGAGATCGACGCCATTTGATTTTTACTCCATGTACCGACAGCCGCTCCGATCAGTATGGATGCCAGAATTCCGATTCCCATAACAGCAAGGAAAAGTATGAAATCCGCTCCTTCATATTCTCCCACGATGCCAAGTACACAGGACCCGATCATACAGGCCGTCCAGACATAGCTTCCCGTTCCGAGAAGGTATTCGACCGGTCTGACATCGGACATTAACAGCGCCTTTAACGTACAGTCTTCTTTCTCCTCCGCAAGGATTGCCGACATAGCGCTGATCGGCGCCATTCCGATATACATACCCGCAAACAGCTTCACGAAAAAGTGCGGCGGCATATCTTCCACCACCACCAGTTTTTCCATAAAAACGGCGATAAACGGAAACATGACGAACTGAATCAGGATCATCTTATTCTTTACCGTATCCTTTGCCTGTTTCCAAAATATTGCTTTGATATTTTTCATTCTCTTAATATCCTCTCTTTCTACGATGCACGTCCCGGCGATTACGAACCCCTGAGGCAGGCGGGCGGCGGAAAAAGTTTCTGCTTTGAGGCGCGCTCTCGCTCCGTTAACAACGCAGCGGTACTAAGTTCGAACTGCAAAAATGCAGCTCTCACTAAGTGCCGGCGTTGTTAAAGGGCCCTGCAGCAGAAGCCTTTTTCCGCCGCCCGCCTGCCTCAGGGGTTCGTAATCGCCTCTATTGTGCCTCTATGTCAAAGTTACACGGCCTTTAAACCAGACTCTTTCCCGTAAGCTCCATGAAAACGCTCTCCAGATTCGGTTCCGTGGAATGGATCGTTTCAATGCTTCCGGATTCCAGATATTCCCTGACGCTCTCCGCCGCTTCCCTGCCGTTTTTGATTTCCATACAGGTTCCGTCGTATAAGCGGATCTGCAGTTTGTTCTGGTGATTATACTTTCGGCATATTTCTTTCGGTTCTCCGTATTCCACGATCGTTCCCTCATGCAGGAGCGCCACATGATGACAGAGCTTCTCTGCTTCCGCCATGTTGTGCGTCGTTAAAAATATGGTCGTTCCTTTCGCCTGTTCCTCCAGGATCAGTTTGTGGATCTGGTTTGTCGTTGCCGGATCAAGACCGCTTGTCGGTTCATCCAGAAACAGGATCTCCGGTTCGTTCATGACTGCTCTGGCAAGCACAAGCCTTCCGCGCATTCCTTTTGACAGTTTTTCCACCGGACATTTCCTGGCATCCGACAAATCGACTTTTTGCAGCACTTCATCGATCCGCCTAAGCGGAACCTCATATATCTTTGCAAACAGCTTCAAATTGTCATAGCAGGACAAACGCCCGTATAATCCGTAACTGTCAAGCATCATGCCCATTCGTTTGTACATCCGGCCGTTTATCTGCGAAGCCTCCCTTCCGGCAGTTACCGCACTGCCTCCCGTCGGCCGCAGCTGCCCTGTAATGATTTTAATAATTGTCGTTTTACCGGCGCCCGATGGACCAAGAAGTCCAAAGATCTCTCCGCTTTGTATCGTCAGGGAAATGCCTTTTAATACCTCTTTTTCCCCAAACTTCTGTACGACATCCTTTAATATGATGTTGCCCTGCATACCTTTTTCCTCCCATCCTATATCATTTTGAAGAACGCTTCTTGGCCCGCTCCAGAGCTTCCTGCATTCTCCGGTTCTTCATACGCTCGTTTATCATAGTACAGATCATCGCAGCCACAAAGCAGATCCCGAAACTGACAAAGAACATCACCCACGGCAGCCACTCATCCACGGGAAACCAGCCGCATAAGAGAATAAACAGCGCGATCACAGCGATCTCTGCCGCTATCATGCAGACGGTCCTTACAAGCACGGACATTTGCCGGATCACGGTATCCGTAAAAAAAAGAAAACGCAAAAATACCGTACAAAGCGACGCCAGAAAAAACTGCAGCATCGTTATACAGGTTAGTCCTTCTTCTCCGAGCGCAAATAGCGCGGAATATCCTTTTGCCTCCCTACCAAAAAGCAGGCAGAACACATTCAGAATCAATATGCTGATCCCATATATTGCAAAAACATCTCCCAAATAGCTAAGCGGTGTCTTTCTGTCTTCCATCTCTTCCTTTCCATCCTTTCTGCCATCCCATTTCACACACACTTTAAATTTACGCATCTGCCCTGTATTTGTCCGTCAGTCTATGCCAAGTCGTTTTTTCAACCCTTCCGCATATTGTCTCGAAACGATAAGCGCCTCCCCGCTTGTCAATGTCACTTTTATCCTCCGGTTAATATCCGCTTTGAGTGACTTCACATACTGCAGCTGTATCAGACAGGATTTGCTGGCCCTGAAAAAACCGTATGCCCCTAACTGCTGCTCCAGTTCATACAACTTAAAATCCGACTCATACAGTTCATCCTCCGTATAAATAAACGTTTTTCTGTCCACGGATTCAATATAGACCACTTTGGAGAGATCCAGAAAACAGATCTCGTCATTTTTACTTACCGTCAGTTTCTTTTCCAGGATGCGGAGCATCGCAAGCAGCTTATCGATCTGCGGCGTAAGCTTTTTGCAGGAGACGGTAATATGCGTATCCTCTATATTTTCATCCACATGAATTTCTATTTTCACCGGGCAGCCACACCCCTTTCTTCTTTTCAGACCTTAACATACATTAGTCTGCCCCGCAAGAGACCGGAACATAAGTTGCCGGATTCGAAACATAAGAAGCCATAAATCAGGAAAATCGGCGATATTGCCGGAAGAATGTACAGATAAGAAACGTAAGCGCCCCTGCCCAGGCCAGGACCTCTCCCCAGAATACGCCCGAAGAGCCCGCTATTTTCGTCAGGACAAGCGCACAAAAGACACGCATCGCCACCTGCATCAGGCTCGAGAGCATCGGCATAACCGAATTGCCCATACCCTGTATACAGGAACGCACGATATAAACTGCATATAACAGCGGAAAAAATACCGCCAGGATACAAAGGAACTGATAACCGATGCGGATGGCCGCCTCTGTTTCCACCTTTGCATCGGTTATAAAAAGACCGAGTATCGGTTTACCGAACACAAACATCATAAAAGACATCAGGTATGCAGTCACTGTTCCGATCACCAGAGCGGACATGATCCCTGTACGGATCCTGCCTTTTTCTCCCGCGCCTGCATTCTGTGCCGTATAAGTAGAAATCGCATACCCGTACGAAGAAGCTGCGATCTCCAAAAGACCATATAATTTATTGGCCGCCGTATAGCCTGCAAGGAACAAAATGCCGAAACCGTTGACCACGGACTGTACAACGAGTCCTCCTGCCGCCGTAATGACATTCTGCAATCCCATAGGAATGCCAAGTTTCATCTGTTCCGCCAAAATCCCCAGATCCAGACGCACACAAACGCCTTTCCCATTCCTGTGCCCCGTTTCGTGCGTCATATGTTCCCCGGGCGTTCCCTGCTCCCTGTCTGTTCCGCTGTTTCTGCGTGCCTGCCGCATCCGCAGAAATGCTGCAGTACAATATAGCGCCGCGCCCGCCTGTGCAAGCAGTGTCGCATACGCCGCACCCGGAATGCCCATTTCAAACACCATAACAAACAAAAGATCAAGCGCCACATTGCCAAAAGAAGCGATCGTCATCGCATAAAGAGGCGCACTGCTGTTCCCGAATGCCCGCAGGAGCGCCGCGGACATATTATAAGCGACCGCGACCGGAATACCCAGGTACAGAATGCGGATATACAAAGACGACATTGCAAACAATTCATCCGGCGTCTTCAGCATGCTTAATAACGGCGTGATCATCCCCTGTCCGAGCAGCATAAAAATGAATGCGGCAAAAACAGAGGCAAAAACAGCGTGAAAAACACTTTTCTGCACCAGATCTTCATTTTCTTCCCCGAAGTATTTTGATACCGGAATCGAAAACCCCTGCGTCAGTCCCTGCATAAAACCAAACATCAGAAAACTCAGCCATTCCGTGGCGCCAAGCGCCGCCAAAGCATGCACACCGAGTTTCTGTCCGACGATCAGTGTGTCTGCAAAAGTATAAAACTGTTGAAACACATTTCCCAGGATCAATGGCAGCGAAAAGCGAAGCAGCAGCGTCGAAGGTCTTCCCTTCGTCATGTCGAGTGTCAGTTTATTAATATTTTTCTCTTTCTTTCCCATTTTATTTTCCCGTTGTCTGTATTTATCCCGCTTTGGTCCGCAATTCCCGCTTTATCGTTTTCTGCCAAGATAGCGGCAGACCTTTTTCTTATACTGCAGGTACTCATTTCCAAATGCGGCAAGCAGAAAATCTTCCTCCACATTGACAATCTGCAAATGGTACATGATGATGGCAAAAACGGTCAGAATACACAAAACCCAGTTAAAAAACATCAATAATGTACCAATATACAAAAGGTCAAATCCTAAAAAGGCAGGGTTGCGGCTGATTTGATAAATACCGTTTGTTACAAGCTCCGTTTTATCGGTTTTGGAAACTCCCGCCCGCCAGCTGTCACGCATAGTCTGTACTGCAGCAATAAATACAATGGTTCCCGCAGCGCTCATCACGGCGCCCAGAACCCGAACAGCGGCAGGAGCATGACTTGTCCCAATGATAATACTGACAAGTCCCGCCGCGAAAACAAGAACAGCAGCCGCCTTCATGGTAACTTCCACGAATTTCACAAAACCGGCTTTGTCCTTTCCGATCTGGTCTGTCTGTATTCCCTTCTTTTTCTGACGAAACATTTTTACAAAATAGCAGCCATAAAAAGCGATTAAGGCCGCTATGGAAATCAGCTTAAATTCCATTGTCCTCCTCCAAATTCCGTTTGCGATCTGATGATTTTTAAAGAAAACCAAATCATATAAAACAGTATAACACAAAACGTATGGTAATGATATGTCAGATAAAAAAGAATGCATGTTCAAAAAAAAAAATAGGAAACCCTGGTAAAAACCAGGATCCCCCAACTTTTTGCCGCTGTGAAAGACAGGCCCTGAACGCATTTTAAGACACCGCAGACTCTCAAAGAAGATTTTTATTTTGGCTTCCTACGCCCGTTTTTTCATGATCAGACGATAACATTCGGTCGGAACCAGGCAGTAATAAGTCGGTTTTTCTTCCTGGAATTCTTCCTTTTGTCTGTCCGTGAGCACTGCTATCGTTTTCATGCCGGCCTCTTTCGCGCCGTGGATGCCAAGAGGTGAATCATCCAGCGCGATACAGCATTCCGGCGTAATATTCAAAACTTCCGCCGCTTTTATGAATAAATCGGGAGCCGGTTTGGCCTCGCTTACCTGATCGGCGCTGATAATGGCGTCAAACAATTCCTCTCCCAGGCCGACAGCTTTCAGGGATATGGTTACTTTTCTTCTGTCCGCACTGCTTGCCACGGCTGTTTTCAGGCCCTTTTCGCGTAGTCTGCGTATGACGTGCTCCATGCCTTTAAAGGATTCTACATTTCCTTCCGCCATTTCTCCGTAAATGGTATAAGCACGATCCTTCATAGCGCTCTGATACGCCGTACCGTGTTTTTCGGCCACCGCTCCGATAAACAGATCGTCGCTGGCGCCGGACATGGCGCGGAACTCTTCTTCCCCGGCATCCACACCATATTCCCGTAAAGCCTGCTGTATAGCGGCAATAAAGGTTTTCTCGGATTTGCAGAGCACGCCGTCCATATCAAAAACCACGGCGCGGATCTGATCCTTTTGCTGAAACAGCTGCCGTGAACGCCGTTTGGAAACGGACGCACTGCAGACCAGCGCCGCAATACACATCAGATAAGGAAACGTATTGATCAAAGAGGACGGAATCCCTATCGCGGCAATATCGATCCTTGTTCCCAGCGCCGATGTAATGCCAAACAATAACGATGCCAGGAAGGTTAAAAAGGGATTGGCATTTCCGAAAGCCACTACCGTAAACGCGGTAAAACCACGCCCCTGTACCATATTTTCACTGAATTCCGAAACGATATCACAGGACAAATGGGCGCCGGCCAGACCGCACAGCGCGCCGGATATCAGAATCGTGATCATCTGAATCCTGTCCGGATGGATACCGCTTGTTCTGGCGGCATCCGGATGCTCTCCCACACTGGCAACCGCCAGTCCGAATCGTGTTTTGGATATAACGACCCACATGACCAGAACCAGTGCGAATGCGACATAGACCATAATATCCTGCCCGCTTAAAAGCTGTGCCAGAACAGGAATATCGCATATTACCGGAATCACCAGCTTCGGTATGGTATGAATGGCCGCAGGACGAAGCGACCCTGCCATATCAAAAAAGGCATTTAAGATAAACGAGGTCAGTCCGAGGGAAAGCATGTTGATCGCCAGGCCCGTATAGACCAGATTCGCTTTCAATTTGATGCCCACGGTTCCATACAGCAGACTCACAAGCATGGCACAGGCCATTGCCAAAAGATATCCGACCAAAATATTCCCGCCGGAAAAATGAACGCCGACAATGCCGAAGAATGCGCCTATGAGCATCATGCCATCTAAGGCGATATTAAACACCCCCGCTTTCTGACAAAGCAGTCCGCCCATAGCGGCAAGCGTTACGGGAGTGGAAATGCGCAGCATGGAGGAAAGAATATTGATATTAAAAATTTCATTCATGATTCCGTCTCCTTTCCGGCGGCTCTTTCTTTTTTGATCCGTCTGCCGATACGGCTTCGTAATTTGAAAGAAAACTTAACGGTAACCGCCAGTATGATCGTTGCCTGGATGATCTCTACCATTGGACGCGGAATGTTCGTCAGACGCTGTAAATTGGCGGCTCCGTTTTTCAAGGCCCCGAAAAAGGAACCTGAAAGCAGTACGCCCAGAGGATTGTTGTTGGCCAGGACCGCCACTACGATTCCGTCAAATCCCAATCCGTCGTTAAAACGTTTGGGGAACTGATGCAGCACGCCCGTCATTTCCACTGCGCCGGCCAGCCCTGCAAGCAGACCGCTGAGCAGCATCGCCTTAATAATGATAAATTTCACGTTGATCCCGCTTTCCTCTGCCGTATCGGGATTGGCTCCCACCAATTTGATCTCATATCCGGTAGCCGTTTTCCTGAGGACAAACCAGATAATAACGGCGGCCGCAATCGCAATATAAAGTCCGGTGTGCGCATTGGAGCTTGGCAGATAATCCAGTTTGTTTAACCAGAAACTTTCCGCAAATTTGGGTGTAGACGCCGCCTGGGATGCGGTTCCTGCCGGCCGCAGCGGCCCGAGGATCGCATAATCCGTCAAAAGCTCCGCAACAAAATTAAGAAGCAGCGTCGTTACGACAAGATCCGCTTTAAAGCGGACATATAAAAGAGTCGGAATCAGGGCAAACAGCATTCCCGCAATACATCCTGCCGCGATAATGGCAAACAGCCCTACGCCTCTTGGCACGCGCTCGGAAAGACTAAGCGCGACCCATGTGCCGGCCAGAGCTCCCATATTAAGCTGTCCGTCAATTCCCAGATTAAAAACTTCCGCCTTAAAAGCCACACTTGCCGCAAGTCCTGTAAATATTAAGGGAATACTCCATCTGACGGCGCCGCCCAGATCACCCGTGACACCGTGCAGCAATCCGGAAAGCATCGTTTGCGGGGAAAATCCTGCAATCGCAACAATGATGGATACCACCAGCAAAGAAACCGCAATAATGAGGATCTGTCTGAAAAGTGTTTTTGCGTTCTGCCTGAGTAAGATTCCTTTATTCTGCATGTTCCTTCACCTCCCTGCGTTTCGAACCTGTCATATACAGTCCGAGCTCGATCTCGGAAAGATTGCCGTCATTTTTGAATTCCCCGACAATTTCCCCTTCGTACATAACGATGATACGGTCAGATAATTTTAATATTTCATCCAGTTCCGATGAAATCAGAAGAATTGCCCGTCCGCTGTTGCGCATTTCGATCAGTCTGTCATAAATAAAAGAAATAGCGCCGATATCCACACCCCGGGTCGGCTGAGCCGCAATCAGAAAATCGGGGGAAATGTTCAGTTCTCTGGCAATGACTACTTTCTGCATATTACCGCCCGACAATGTGGATACCGCATAGCTTTCGTCCGGTACTTTAATGGCATACTGGTCGATCAGTTCTCTCGCCTGTTCACCGCATTTTCGAAGCTTCATGACGCCCATCCGGGAAAACGCGGGTTTGTAATACTGGGTGGTCATCAGGTTTTCCCAGATAGAACAGCTTGCAACTACACCACGTTTCAGACGGTCGGCCGGAATATGGGAAAGACCGCACTCCCGCCGCTTTCGGATCGGCATTCCGCTTATTTCACGCCCGTTTAATATAAGGCTTCCGCTTTCCGTTTTCTGTAAGCCGATCAAGGCTTCCGTCAATTCATCCTGCCCGTTTCCCTCGATACCTGCTACACCGAGGATTTCTCCTTCTTTCACACGAAAAGAAATATCTTTCACGGCCGTAAACCCGCGTGAATCGCGTACGCTGACATTGTCTGCCTCAAAGATCGTCCGGGGATCGGAAATCGTGATCCGCTCAAGCTGTTCTTTCATTTTCCGCCCGATCATCATCGTAGAAAGTTCGTCCGCATTCGTTTCCGCGGTTTTGACATATCCTGTCACCACACCCTTACGCATGATTGTGATATTCGTGGTGATCTGAATGACCTCACGCAGTTTATGGGTAATAAAAATGACGGAACATCCCTGTCCGGCCAAACGCTCCAAAATCTTGAACAGATCCTGTATCTCCGCCGGCGCAAGCACTGCCGTAGGTTCATCCAGAATAATGATCTTTGCGCCGCGGTAAAGCAGTTTCAGAATTTCCGCAACCTGCATCTGCCCTACGGACAAATGCATGACCTTCCGGTCCAGATCGAGATTCAGTGCATAATTTTCCATAATTTCCAGAACTCTTTTTCTTGCCTCTCCATAATCGATAAATCCTGCCCGTCCCGGTTCGCTGCCCAGAATAATATTCTGCAGCACGGAAAATCCGGGCACCAGCATAAAGTGCTGATGCACCATACCGATCCCGCAGCGGATGGCTGTCTGGGGATCGGGAATCTCCACACTTTTTCCATCCAGCTCGATCTCGCCGGAATCTTTTTGGACCAGGCCGTATAAAATATTCATCAGCGTGGATTTCCCGGCGCCGTTTTCCCCGATCAGTCCGTGGATCTCTCCATGACCGACTGTCAGATTTACTTTATCATTAGCCAAAACACCTTCAAAGCGCTTGGTGATTGACGTCATTTTCAAAACCGTATTCATTTTTATGACCACGTCCTTTCCTCAACCTGCAGGCCTGCCCTCCTCAGGCGCAAACCTGCGGTTGAAAGAATGTAATTCTTTCGACCTTTCCCCGGGAAAGTAAAAAAAACTGCCGGGCGTTATATACAGATCAACAGCCAATCATGCTGAGAAATGGCAAACGCCCGGCATCTAAAATAACCGTCTCCTACAGGCGCAGCGGATTTTCCTTCTTGTCCTGCTCCGCCAGAATACGTACTGCTTCACAGGCAACTCTGCTTACTTTTTCTTCTCCTCCGTTGTCTCCCCACGTATCGCGGATGCGGTTTGAGATAATGGACATTACCGCTCCCATCCTCATACCGTGAAGCTGACCCACGATATATTGTCCCGATGTATCGGTATCAATGTTGGTTACGCCCGCACTCTGCAGATCAGGAATGATGTTCGGGGCAAAAGAAGGCCAGTATCCTTCTTCTTTGATCTTTCTTCCCTGTCCGAGATAAAATGATGCAGGGCAGTACATCAGTCCATATCCGTACTTATAGCCAAGATTTTCGCATGCCTGTGCCAGCGCATTTACGACATCTACATTGGCCACTGCCGGAAAACCACGATCCACATAACAGTCAGATGTTCCATCCGCGCGGATCGCCGCAACGGGAATCACGATATCTCCCAGATCGAACCGGGGTGAAATGCTTCCCGTGCTGCCTACCCGGATTGCCGTATGTACGCCTGACGCATTCAGCTCGTGAATCGCAATTTCCGCGCCTACCGGTCCGCATCCGGTCGAGGTGCATCCGATAGGTGTTCCTTTGTAATTGCCTACCATGGTACGGAATTCTCTGTAAAATGCCAGTTCCCTGCTGTCTTCCCAGTTTTTCGATATGACCATGGCGCGTTCGGGCGAACCGGGCAGTAACATGATGCCCGGAACATCTCCGTTTCCTACTCGGATATGGTACGTTTTTCCGCTTTCTGTTTCTGGTTTTGTCGCTTTGATATTAGATTTTACTCCTTCATTCATCATATTTCAGTATCCTTTTCGTTTCATTCAATTTTTATGTTATCGTACTATGCTGTATTTTGCCTCAGTTTCTGTCTGACTATTGCTGTTTGGCTTTCAGGCTGTCAAAATCCGGATAGGATGTGTCGTTAGGCACTGTAATTTCACCGGATACGATCTTCGCCTCAAGATCTTTCACAAAGGCTATGACATCTTTGTCCGTAAAGATATTTCCCCATTCGCTGCCGTTTGCAGAGAATTTCTCCAGGGCATCATAACCGATATAATAGATTCCTTCTTTTAATCCCAAAGGAGACATGATACCGCCGGTAAAATTATCTTCTACGAGCATCTTACATGCCAGATAGGCATTTTCATCAAATCCGAGTCCGGTCGAAGCGAAATAGCCATCGGGATACAATTCATAAGCATAATCGAAATTTGTGTCCGTGGAAATGGCGATCCCGGCCTCTTTGGCGCCTTCAATACAGCCGATAGATGTCTTGGCAGCATCACCGACGATATAATCCACGCCTCCATCTGCCATGGAAAGAGCAACTTCCTTGCCGGCTGCCGGATCTTCAAAGCTGCCGACATAAGTAAAGGAAACATCAATATCAGGATTCACGGATAAAGCGCCCAGCATAAGTGCATTGATGGATGCATTGGCAGAGGGGCTTTCCGCCGCATTCACATAACCGATATGTCCCGTCTGGCTTACATAAGCGCCGAGAGCTCCCATAACATAAAAGTATTCTTCACCGTGATATTCCGAACTCCAGACATTGGCTGCCTCTGTCTCTTCAGCATTGATATACTGATAAATTGCCGCAAATTTAATGTCCGGATATTCTTTTGCAACGGCAAGCGTCGCTTCGCTCATCTGCGGGAACGTGGTGATGATCAGATCATAACCTTCTCTTGCCAGAGAACGGATGTCGTCTTCATGTGCCGCCGTAGAAGTTGATTCCAGCTTTTTCACCTCAAATCCGAACTCCTGCGCAGCTTTGTCAACACCGGATGCAATAATATCTACGGAACTCTGGTCTCCAAAACGTTGATTGACTACCAATGCCACACGAAGACCGCTTTCATCGGATGTCTCTGCGGCCGGTTCATCGGATGTTTCTCCGGATGCGTCTGAAGATACCTCATTGTCACCGGAAGTATTCGTATTGCCTGCATTGTTTTGCTGTCCGCCGCAGGCTGTCAGCAAAACGACTGTACTTAACAAAACAGCGATTATCTTTTTTCCCTTCATACGTTATGTTCCTTTCTTGTAATGTATTTTACAATTTCTATTAAAACATGGTTTTACCGGATACTTCTAAATTTATGCGGGCATCCCTCCTTTTTACGGTTTGTACTATTTTCAGCAGAGAACTGTCTTCGTTCCGCAGGCCTTCAGAAGTTCAACATTTTCCGCTGATGTATCCTGGCCAAGGTAAATAGTATCCAATTCGTCAAATCCGGCCGACTTGAAGTTTGCTTTCTGCTCAAACTTGGAATGGTCTGCCGCAAGTAAAATATGGTCGGAAGCATTTTTCATGGCAATGATAATATCAGTCAATTGTCCGCTGATATGAAAAATACCTTTCCCCGGCACGATCAGGTCGGGCGAATAAATAACATAATCAAAACGCATGCTTCCGAAAAAGGAGATTGCCTGAGAACCCAGACAGTCAAAGTTTCGGGGGCGGTAATTTCCGCCGGCCAGCATCACGTTGTTTTTTTCACTGCTGCTCAAACAGGTGGCAATTTTAATGGAATTGGTCGCAAACTGCATTCCGCTGCGGTTTTTTAATTCCTGGGCGATGTAATAGCATGTGGTACTGCTGTCCAGCGCTACTGATGCGCCATCGGGAATGTCCTGGCAAAGCCTCACGGCAATCGCCTTCTTCTCCGCCGCATTGGCTGCAAAACGTTCCTCGAAATGCGGGATCAGCATCGTAAAGTCCTTGTTGATCTGAACGCTGCCGAAAGTCCGGATGACCATCTCCTCTTTTTCCATAACATACAGGTCTCTGCGGATCGTGGAAGGGGACAATCCGAAATGCTGAATCAATTCTTCCACACTGACCTCTTTTCGTTCTTTCAAAAAGTTCAGGATCGATTCTCTCCGTTTCCATTTTTTGTGCTCTGCCATTGAGTACACCTCTCAATCATAAATTTTTGATCATTTTTATTTCTCAACTCATTTATCGCTCTTATAATTATATATAATCACATATAATTGCGTATGTCAATCCCAATTTTTGGCTAATTTTATAAACTTGGTCATTATTTTTTGATCATTTATAATATTTTAGCATTATCTGAAATATAAATGATCATTATTTTTTGACCAAATTATTTTGAAGCAATATGCACAAACAATAAGCGGCACACTTCCCGGACCATTCTTTTGGCCAATCAAAAACTGCCTCTGCCGGACATCTTACCGACAAAGACAGTCATCTGTTTTACATATTTTATATCGGATACACCGCAGGAAAATTCCAACAGGCGCCCGCTCCCCGGCTGCGGCAGCTTACAGCACCATGATCAATGTTCCTGCGCCGATCATAATGCAGCCGATCAGTGACCTGCCTGTAAAATCCTCATGCAGAAAGATAAATGCAAGGACGATCGTAATGACTACGCTCAATTTATCAATCGGCACGACTTTGGACGCCTCGCCGAGCTGCAGCGCTCTGTAATAGCATAACCAGGATGCCCCTGTTGCAAGACCCGACAGGATCAGAAACAGCCAGCTCTTCTTGCTGATATCGGCGATCCCGCTCTGCGCATGCGTCAAAAACACCATGCCCCAGGCCATCGCAACGACCACCACCGTCCGGACGGCCGTCGCCAGGTTAGAATTGACGCCTTCAATGCCGACTTTTGCCAGAATAGAAGTAAGCGCTGCAAAAACTGCTGATAATAGTGCAAATACGAGCCACATAGATCCCTTTCCTCCTTATCATGAGCCGGCGCTGCGGATTCACTGCCGAAATCCATTTTCCCGGACATAGGCCGCAGTGTTTTCTTCCGTTTCCATTATACAGGAATTCTGTCTATATTGCACTCATAAAAGTTCATGCCTGCATCCCTTTGCACACAAGGCGCTTTCAATGACATGAAAGACTTCTCTGTGCCCATAAAGCCGCCCCTGATGCTGCATCCATTGCCGCTTCCCTGATAACGACATGGTACTCTTCCCTGGAAAGATTCCTGACCACCGCTTCCCTGAAAACAGTATCATGCGTCAGAAGACCGCCTAATAAAGCCATAGGCAGCGGCGTTTCCTGAATCCTGCCGGATACCGCCTTGACTAATCCGCACAATTTTACCGCATTTTCCTGAATGACCGCAAGCGCTATGGGATCTCCTTCTCTTGCGCCCTGCTCCAGTACGCCGGAAAGCGATGCGATATTGCTCTTATCAAAAGTGGCATAAGTTTTTGCAATCAGATCTTCCATGCTGCTGATCTGCCAAAACTCTTTGACTAATTCAGTCAAAATCGTTTTCCCGCCTCTGCCATCATATGCTTTTACAACCGCTGCCAGGGTTTCTCTTCCAAGCGCATATCCGCTTCCCTCGTCATCGATCAAATGTCCCCAGCCGCCGGCCCGGACAATGGTTTCGCCGCTTCCCATCCCGTAACAGATGCTGCCGGTACCGGCGATCAGGATAGCTCCCGTGCCGCCGTTCATCGCGCCATACAGCGCAATCTCCTGATCTCCTTTGAGAATGATCCCGGTTGACAGATGATATTCAAGAGAGACTTCTTTGACAAGCTCTCTCACCCGCGGATTACTGATCCCTGCAATGCCGATGCATACCGCCCGGCATTCGCCGGCCTGCACGATGACCTCAAAAATCTCGGAAAGCAGTCTTTTACAGTTTTGTTCTCCGATGCTGTTGATATTAAAGGGGCCGAATGTTTTCCTGTCCCTCTTTTGTCCCGCAGCGTCCCATATCTCCAGCGTTGTTCCCGTGCCGCCTCCATCTACTCCCGCCACAATCTTCATACAAATAACCATGCCTTTCTCTTTGCCGGCGTCTGTTATCATCCGCCTGTTTCTTATTTTATACGGAAAGTCTGATCGGCATTTTACCGGTCGGTTTCCAATCTCCGCGAAATACCTCTGCCAGGATCTCCAATGTCATGAGGGAATTATCCCAGGCCGCTATTCCCGTCACGCCTTCCGGCAGCTGCGCCAGTTCGTACGGGTTGCGCAGAGCCGTCACGATCATCGGAACGCCCTTCTTAGCAAGCGCCCTCACCAGCTCCATTTGTCCCGGCTGCAAATGCGCATTATACGTACTGACAACAATACTGTCCGCCCCTTCCGCCGCCGTCAGAATATCATCGATCTCTTTCCGGTCAGGATCTTTGGAAGATACCACTGCCTTCCCGCCGAAACGCTCTTTCATATACTCCGCAAAATGAACCATCCGGTTTTCCACGCTGGATGCCAAGGTTGCCCGAAATCCCGGACAGCCGGTAAAGAAAGGATTCTTCCCCAGTGCAAAAAGTTCTCCTGCTGCCAATACGATCGATTTTTTGCGGATTTCCTTTTCTTTCGCCCTGTCTTCTTTCGGACACCCGATCCACTCGTTATCCTGCCCGGTACATTCCTCTTTGAGATAACGCTCTTTGTAGGAAATGATCTTTTGCGCCGATTCCGCCAACGACTCCAAAGAGATTTTGTTCTCTTCCACTTTCTGATAAACTTTCCGGATCCCCTTCTCTATAAGAGCAGCCGTATGACTGATAAATACGATATCCACTCCCGCCTCCAGGGCTGCCGCCGCGCCGTTTTCGGTTCCGTAGTACTTCTTGATCGCGTCCATTTCCATACAGTCGCTTAAAACCATTCCCCGGAATCCGAGCTTCCCCTTTAAGATATCCGTGATAATATGCCTGGACATCGTACAGGGAATTTTCTCTTTCTCCAGCTGCGGGAAAAGAATATGGCTCGTCATAACCGCCGGAATTCCATTTTCGATCGCTGCACGGAAAGGAATCAGCTCCAGCTTTTCCAGTTCTTCCAGCGATTTGTCGATCATGGGCAGTCCCAGGTGGGAATCCGTCGCCGTATCGCCATGTCCCGGAAAGTGTTTGACACAGACCGGAAAATTTTCGGCCTGATATCCTTTAATCGCCGCAACGCCATATTCCGCCACCGTTTCGGCCTGATCCGAATAACTTCTTACACCGATAACGGGATTGTCCGGATTATTATTCACATCCATGTCCGGCGCCAGGTTAAAATTCACGCCTGCGCTTCTTAATTCCCTCGCCGTAATCCCGGCCAGAATCCCGGCATTCTCTGCCTCTCCCGTGGCTGTCACGGCCATCGCGCCGCACACGCTGCATCCATCGAGCGGCAGCCTCGTAACGGCGCCTCCTTCCTGATCGATAAAAATGAAGGCGCTGTGTCCGGTCTCTTCTCTGACTAATTTCTGGATCTCCCGGCAAAGCCTTTTGATCTGGGGCATACTTTCTATATTATGTTCAAATAAAATGACATTACCGACTTTATATTCTTTTACCATTCGGATAAACTCGGCGTCCATTTCCTTTCCGGGGAATCCACCGGCAATACGCTGTCCTATCTGCATTTTCCAATCCATTTACGCTTCCTCCTTTTTGAGCCGCCTTTGCTGTATATCACTTCCAGCCCCTGTCATTCATAAATATGAAACTTCTTTTTTCTTTCTTCAAAATGCCGGCTTTCCCTCTCATAAGCGGAAAGGATATCATCTTTGTTCCAGTCTTCCAAGAGTGCGTCCGAACCGGATAAAAGTGCAAGCATCGGTCTGCCGCCTTCTCTATAGGGCGGCAGCACCCTGTATTGTTCCGGATACAGTTTCCGGACAAGGTCTAACAACGTGATGCTCACCGTCATGGGCCGTATCTTTTTGTAATCCGTTACATGCAGAAGGATACCGCCGCATTTTTCTCCCTGGTGCTTAGAAGCCGCAGGTACAAACCAGACCGGTGTAGAAACAACGCCGGGAAGCCCCGCCTGATTAAACGCCTTCATCAATTCCTCGGCATCCACATAATCTGCTCCTATCACCCGAAACGGCGCCGCCGTTCCCCTTCCTTCCGACAGATTAGTGCCCTCTATCAAACAAAGTCCCGCATAAAGCAGCGTTGTTTCAAAAGTCATGAGCGCCGGACTCGGCGCCTGCCATATCGTTCCCCATTCAGGAAAAAGACTGTTTCGCTTCCAGCCCGTACAGGGAACAATCCGCAGATCACATCCCATTTTTTGTTCTTCATTCATCATGCCTGCCAGCTCGCCGCAGGTAAGTCCATATCTTGCCGCCAACGGATAGCAGCCCACGAAACTGCTGTATTCCATATCCAGAACGCCGCCCTCTGCAAGCGCTCCCCCCAGGGGATTCGGCCTGTCCAATACGACCAGTGTTTTTCCTGCCTCCGCACAATCTTCCAGAACATGATGCAGGGTGGAAATAAAGGTGAAAAACCGTGCTCCGACATCCTGAATATCATAAACCAGCACATCAAAAGTATCTAACATTTCCTTCGTAAGGCGTTTTCTCTCACTCCCATATAAGCTGTATACGGTCAGTCCGGTCGCTTTGTCCGTATAAGTCTTCACATCTTCGCCGGCCCCCGCATCTCCCCGCACGCCATGTTCCGCTCCGAACAAAACCGCGAGTTCACAGGTCTCCTGCAGTATCTCTATCGTGGAGCGGTTTTCACTGTTTCTTCCCGTGATGCCTGTCAGCAGGCCAACCCTGCGGTTCTGAAACAGATCCGCATATTCTTTTATATGATCTATTCCCGTCTTAACCATACCTGTCTCACTTTCCAACCATTACTTGTCCGATCATAACGAGATTTTCCCCATTACGACCGGATGACGCGCCCCGGTCACACCCGGCACATTATTCGCCATACTTCCTAACGCCTCGTTCGCCAATACCGCAAAAGCTACGGCCTCTTTGGAATCGCTGTCATATCCGATCTCTTCATTCGTCATGACCCGGCATTCGGGCAGACATTCCTGTATATACTGCAAAAGAACCGGATTTTTGCTCCCGCCTCCGCCTACGATGAGAACTTCCGGCTTTTCCGGTGAAAATCTTCGGATTCCCTGCGCGATCGATTCTGCCGTAAATCTCGTTGCACTGGTCAGACAGTCCGTAAGACTTACCTTTTCCCTTTCTCCATATTGGAGCAGGCGTTTTACATATTCTTCTCCGTAATATTCTCTGCCGGTTGTTTTCGGAGGCATTTTCGACAGATAAGGATCCTGCATCAGAAAGCTCAGCAGGCCGCTGTTCACGTTTCCCGAAGCTGCCAGTCTGCCGCCCCTGTCATAGGTCTGCTGCCCTTTTGTCAGCTTTTCGGCCAATGCATCCATGACCATATTTCCCGGCCCGGTATCAAATGCAATAACCTGTTCCAACGTACCGTTCTTAGGCAGTATCGTTACATTGCCGATACCGCCGATATTCTGCAGCGCCACCGTCTTGTCCGTTTTCCGATACAGCAGATATTCCGTATAGGGAACAAGCGGCGCTCCCAATCCGCCGGCCGCCATATCCCTGACACGGAAGTCTCCGATGACAGGACATTCCAGCGCCTCTGCAATAAAAGCGTCTTCTCCGATCTGAAGCGTTCCGGTCAGTTCCGTTCCCAGGTAATTTTCTTTGACCGGCATATGCCAGACGGTCTGTCCGTGATTTCCCACAAGGTCCACCTGTTCTTTGGAAATTCCCGCCTGTCTGCACAATTTCAGACAGGCGTCTGCATACAATTTACCGAGCAGACTGCTCATTTTGCATATTTCCGCGCTCCCTCCGTAAGAACCTTTCGCAAGACGCAGAATACTCTCCCGTACGGCCGGATCAAACGGCTCAAACAGAAAATCCAGCTGTTTAACCTTTATGGAAGTGCCAAAACCGGATATTTCCGTCAAAGCCGCATCGATGCCATCCGCCGAAGTTCCTGACATCAGGCCGATGACCAGACGCTTCTCTTTATTTTTTAAAACGGATAAGTCTGTCTTTCGCATTTCCTTTTCTCCTGCCTTTATGTCATTTCCGTATGGATTGCGCCCGATACGTGGCCGCCTGCCTCATCCAGCGCTTTTTTGGCATTCTTTACATCCACGCCGGATAAAATCATGACGATCGCCGTCTTAGGCTGATAACCGCATTGTTCCAGCGCCGCTACGACCTCTTTCTCCGGCTTTCCCGTCGCGGACTTTACGATGGAAACGCATCTGTTTACCAGCTTTTCATTCGAAGGTCTGACATCCACCATCAGATTTCCATACACTTTCCCCAGTTTGATCATTGCGCCCGTCGAAAGCATATTCAGCACCATTTTTTCCGCCGTGCCGCTTTTCATACGGGTAGAGCCCGTTACCACTTCCGGTCCCGGCATCGGTGCGATCCCGATATCGGCAAGCGCGTCGATATCCGATTCCGCGCAGCAGGTTAACCCCACTACTTTACAGCCGATCTTTTTGGCATATTCCATACCGCCAATCACATACGGCGTTCTTCCCGATGCGGCGATCCCCACCACCACATCCCGGGCAGAAAGCCGTATCTGCTTTAAATCTTTTTCACCGAGCTCTTTATCGTCTTCCGCGCCTTCTACCGCCTTGAAGACGGCATCCGTTCCACCGGCAATCAGGCCGATGACCTGTTCCGGATCTGCGGAATAAGTCGGCGGGCACTCCGCCGCATCCAGAATCCCCAGCCGGCCGGACGTACCGCATCCCATATAAATGAGCCTGCCGCCTGCCTGCAGCTTTTCCGCGATCAGATCTACCGCTTCTGCAATATGTACAGCCTCTTTTTCCACTGCAAACGCGACTTTCTTATCCTCTTCATTGATCAGTTTTATCATCTCCAACGTAGGCAGTTGATCAATATGCATCGTTTTGTCATTACGCTGCTCTGTCGCAATCTTACTTAGTTCCATCGAAATTCCTCCTCACATCCTGCCCTTCCAAACTCTTTTCCACAAGTGCAAAAATCCGCTTCACCTGAAATCCTGCCCCCTTATAAATACTCCCCGCATGGTTATCCGCGCCTGTAAAAAGCGACATATACCGGGAACCAGCCTTTTTTTCTTCCATACATAATCTGTAAAACAGCAGCGTCCCCAATCCATGTTTCTCATGTTCCTGCGCGACCGCAATTCCCGCAAAATAACCTCTTGTGCTTTTCTCCGGATAAACCGGCCCGGTAAATCCCGCCACACATCCATCTTTGACCGCTACCAGCATATTGATATGCTCCGCGGCATAAGGGATTTCTTCACTCCACATGGAATTATGCATAGAGTCTACCATCTCTTTTAGTTTATGATGTCTGCCTGCATCATACCATTCCACATAATAGCCTTCCGACGCGGCCTTTTTTTCTTTCTGCGCAATCCAGTCCGGCATTTCAAATTCCATAAGGTCTAAATACATCGCGCATTCCCTGGCTCTGTCCCGGTACCCTGCTCTCATCATCCACTGATAAAGCGGGGTATCTATTGCTATCCCGGGCGCATTATTATGCTGGCGCCCTTTTGTTTCCGGCAGGATCCACGGCAGCCTGATCGGATTCATATAACTGCTTACGATCTTCTTTTTCCCGTTTTTTTGAAACGCATTTTCCAACGCCTGTATCAGGATTCCGGCATTTTCTTCCGTATCATATCCTTCTTCCAGTAACAGACAGGAAAATAATCCCAGATCCTTTGTCTCCGGCCGCTCCTCTTCTCCGCAGCCGCAGATAAAACCGCACACACACGCTTCCTTTATTAATAAAAAAGCATAGTCTGATGAAAAATGTATATTTTCCAACAACAGTCTGTCAAACTCATCCCGCTGCAAAGGCACAAATCCCTGTTTCACCCCGCTGCCGCTCCACAACCGGTAAACGGCGTCATCATATGATCTGTCATACCGCCTGACTTCCATAACCGCTTCCTCTCTTCCTTCTATCCTTTGACCGCACCTACGGTTACGCCTTCCAGGAAATATTTCTGCAAAGAGAAGAACAGGATAAACATCGGGACTGCAGAAATACATGCGCCCGCCATCATCGGCGAAAGCAATGTCCCGTTGGCAAATTTAAATGTTTTCAAGCCTACCTGAATCGTATACATCTTATCCATCGACGTTACCAAAAACGGCCAGAAGAAATTATTCCAGCTGCTCAGGAACGTATTGATCGCCATGACCGCAAAAATCGTTTTCGATAACGGCAGAATGATCGATATATAAGTGCGCAGCTGACCGCATCCCTCTATTTTGGCGCTTTCTATCAATGCCGTAGGGATTCCCGCAAAGAACTGCTTCGCCAGGAAAATATTATACGAAGTACAAAGTCCCGGCATAATCAGCGCCATATAAGTATTGGTCATCTTAAATTTCGCCGCAAACAAAATATACAGCGGAACCTGCGTCACCTGATAAGGAATCATCATCGCTACCAAAACCATAAAAAAGAGCACGTTTCTTCCTTTAAAGTTGATCTTTGCAAAAGCATATCCCGCAAGTCCTGCAAAAACCACGTTGCCGGCCACCGTAAAAACAGCCACTACCAGACTGTTTATGATCCACCTCCAGGAATATTGATTAAAATCCACGAAGGCCTTGTAAGAATCCAGCGTCCAGATTTTGGGAAAAATGGAATACGAACTGGACGCCGCCTCAATATTCGGTCCAAAAGACCACGCCACCATATATACGATAGGGAACAGCGATATGACCGCAAACAGAACCAGGATCAACGATAATGCAATCTGCCTGCCGTAATACAATTTTCTGTTGTTCAAATGTCTTGAATATAATCCTGAAGCCATACAGTATCTCCTTTCCTAGTATTCAACGTCGTCGCCCATCACCTTAAACTGCATCATGGTGAGAAAGGCAATCACGATTGCCAGCATAATAGCCTGTGCACATGCCAAACCGTATTTTCCATAAGTAAACGCATTATTGAAGATCAGAAGGCCAACCATTGTCGTATTATTATCCGGGCCGCCGCCTGTCATCATATAAGCATTCATAAAAACCTGGAAAGAACCGATAATGCCCGTTACCAGCAGAAAGAGCGTCGTCGGTTTGCACAGCGGAAATACAATATATCGGACTTTCTGCATAAAAGAAGCGCCATCCATTTCCGCCGCTTCAAAATAAGTATTGTCAATACCGTGCAGCGCTGCCATATAGATAATGATATTGCTTCCATGACTGGACAACAGCGCCATCAGGATAAGCGAAAGCATTGCCGTTTTGCTGGAACTTAACCAGTTGACGGAACTGATCCCGAACATGCCTAAGATCCTGTTGAAAATACCCGAAGGAGAAGCATCGTACAGCCACAGCCACACTACCGCTGTCGCTACGCCGGATGCGATACCCGGCAAATAATAAAGCGCTTTAAACACCGACTGCGTCTTCCGCTTAAAAGGCAGTATCATAACAGAGATCGAAAAAGATATCAACAGCGACAACGGCACTACTGCCGCCGTATACAAAATCGTATTTTTAACAGACTTCCAAAACAGCGAACTCTTAATGGCATCTACATAATTCTTAACCCCTATCCAGTCGGAACCGATCGGTTTATATTTCTGAAAACTGGTGATCACCGCCGAAATAACGGGATATAATGTAAAAATGGCAAAAATGACCATAGCCGCCGCTATAAATGACCAGCCGCTTATATTTTCCGCCACATGAAATTTAGTTTTAATCTTTGTTTTTTTTCCTTCTTTCCCCACCTGACCATCTCCTATTTTTGCTGATAATTTCATCCTTACACCCATATTGTTGCTTTATCGGACATCCCTTTACATCCTTATAAGAAAGAAGGCTCCGCCCCACCAGAGGACGGAGCCGGTTTATGACTCCCATACTGCCGGATGCAAATAACATGATACCTTATTGTACCCAGCCGGATGCACAGTTCTCTTCGCCGAACAGATCATGTGCCGCTTTGCAGATTTCGTCATATACAGCCTGTGCCGTTGCTTCACCCGCAAGCAAAGCCTGGAATTTGGGAACGATCGTTTCGTCCATGATCAGCTTGGCATTTGCCGACATCTCAGGTGTAATGCCTGACGGAGGCGCAACAACTTTGCCGATCGCTCTTTCCGTAGCTGCCGCGTTCAGTTCAGACTGATCAAGTTCGAAGGCTTCCTGTGCCTTACGTCCGCTTTCGCATACCGCTGAAAGATATACTGCATTATCTACCATCGCCGCTCTTTCGCCGGAACTGATGAAATCCATAAATTCGCATACATTCTTTAAATGCTCTTCCGTGGAGTTTGCATTCTTTAATGCGATCAGTCCGTCAACAACGCCGTATGTGGATTCCGATACATTTTCCATTGTCGGAACCGGAAGGAATACATATTCCATCTCGATCGTACCTTCTGCCGCCGAACCGTCTTCCAAACCTGCAATGTTTGTCTTTACGTTGTTTTCAAATAACGGCATGGCCTTGCCCGTGATCATAGTTTCTCCCGTTTCCAGCATAACTAAACGCTGTCCGGCTTCTACCGCGTAATTGGGCATATATCCTGACGATACCATATCTTCAACCGTTTCTAACAAAGTCAACATATTATCGGATGTGTAGATATATTCCAGGTCCGGTGTAAAATCAGCCGTGATGCCTGCCGATACGCCAAAGATACGGACAAAGTCTGCCGCGGTTGCACCGGAGTTTGCAAATACAAATCCATAACAATCCTCTGTCGTTCCGGCTTCGATCACTTTCAGGAATTCATCATATGTCCAGCCCTGTGTCTGAATTTTCTCAACATCAGCGCCTGCGTTTTCAAGCATTTCTTTGTTTCCGCCAAGGGCCTGGATCGTGATATATAACGGAAGTCCGTAAAGGGTGTCTTCTAATGTCATATAATCCAAAGCATTCTGATCATAATCGGCAAGCCGCTCTTCGCTCAGATAGTCCTTAATATTGACAGCGACTCCCATTTCAACAAAAGTGCCGACCGCACCGTAACTTACTTCGGTAATATCCGGCGCTTCATTGGCAAGTGCCATAGTCGTCAGTTTCGATGTGTGTTCATCCCAGGAAGTTGCGATCACGTTGACCGTAATGTTGGGATGATCTTTTTGATACTCCTTGATCCACTCATTCATATCATCTACATACGTACCCGTTACCGGGGGAACCATAACGGTAATGGTATCCGGCGCCTCTGATGCCGCCTCTGTCTCTTCCGGCGCTTCTTCTGTTTCGTTTGTTTCGTTCGCTGTGTCTTCTCCTGCAGGTTCGGGTGCTTCTTCCGTTGTATGATTACTCTGTTCCGTGGATGGAGCTTCAGAACCACTGCTTCCGCATCCTATCAGAGAAAGCACCATAGCTGCAGCCAAAGTAGACGCAATTACTTTTTTTAACTTCATAGTCTTATCCTCCTTCTTTTCTTAAAGCCCTGTTTTCGTATAATCATATTAGCACTCGTTCAACAAAGTTTCAATAAAATTTGTATGTTATGAAACTTTGTTTCATAACATGGCATAATTAACACATAATTTCCCATTTTTAACAGGAAATCTAACATTTTTACCAACTGCAGACGGACTGCATGCGCTAACGTCCGTCAATTTTAATATTTTTCTCAATATGGGTAATATTTAACCGTGATATGCACTGATCATAATTCGCCGCCGCATAAGCCGTATATAAAATATCTATCATATTTAACTGCGCTATACGGGACGAAGTCGCACCGCTTCTGAAAAGCGATTCATTGGCAGACGTAAAAAGCACATAGGTCGCCATAGCCGCCATGGTAGAAGCCGCAAATCTGGTGATCAAAATGGCCGGTGTCTGATTCGCCCGCACCTGTTCGAGGCACCTGATCATCTCTCCTGTTTCACCGGAATAGGAAATGAAAATACCGACATCCCTGGACGTGGAATTTTGTGCCAGAATATACTGAGAATGCCAGTCTTCCGCCACAAAGCACGGTTTATTTACCCGCAGGAATTTCAGATAGGCGTCTTTTGCCACACACAAAGAGGCACCCATGCCAAAAAGAAAGATGTGATTGCAGGAACACAAAAGTTCCACACATTTTTCTACTTTCTCCACATCGATCAGTTTTCTGGTCTCTTCAAGAGACGTCATATTTTTGTATGTGATCTTTTCCACAATACTCTCAATATCGTCATCCCGCTCGACGTCGTTTTTGTCCATTCTCTCATTGTTCTGATACAGCGCAAGCTCATAGACCAGCGCCTGCCTGAAGTCCCTGTAGCCGTCAAACCCCAGTTTTTTGCACAACCTGATGACGGTAGCGGGCGAAACATAGACCCTGGCCGCCAGCTCCCTGATATTGCAGTGCAGAACTTCTTCGGGATTCTGCAGCAAAAATTCCACTACCATACGTTCCGTGTTTCCAACAAAATTATGGATTTCTCTTAAACGAATCAACGGATTTTTCATTTCATGACCACATCCTTTCTAAACGGCCATTTGCGTTTATTCGACCCCCAGCTTACGAAGCTCCGCCTTCGCCTGCTCCAGATCCTTAAAATGGATCGTATGAATACCAAGCGCACGCGCCGGCGGAAGATTTCTCTCCGTATCATCCAGAAAAACACATTCTTCCGGCACAAGCTGATACCTGTCGATCAAAAGCTGATAAATCTCCGGCATCGGCTTGATGACCTTCTCTTCATAAGAGAGAATTCCCCCATCCATAAAGGGACGAAAATCCAGTTTGTCGGCATACTCTTTCTCCGCTCTGTCGGAAAAATTGGACAGATATAAGGTCCTGTAACCTTTCTGCTTTAATTCCTGTATCCACGGAATGGCATAGTCATTTCTTCGTAACATTCCCTGTACATCGGCAAAGCATCGCCGGATATCCGCCCCGATCTCAGGGTCATTCAGAATGCAGCCTTCCTCTAACGCTTCCACCGTCAATGTCCCTCTGTCAAACTCATTCCACAGATTGCTGCGCACCGTTGCATTTGCAAGCCTCTCCAGCATTTCTCCCGTATATCCGAGACTTTCGTAATGCTCTTTCCATGTAAAATCCGCAAGTACATTGCCAATGTCAAAAATAATTGTTGTTATCATCTTTTTTATCCCTTTCTATGTTTCATGCACCAATGCCAACAGATTCCTGGCCGCCGCGGATATCGGATTTTTCGTATCCGTCACTACGCAGAAATGTCTTCTTGGTATAATCTTGTTAAAACGGAGTTCAAATAACTGTCCTGCATCCAGATATTCCTGTGCAAAATCTCTGACGACGCAGCCGACGCCCAGATTGCGCAGTGCAAACTGGACGATCATATCGCTTGTTGCAAGCTCGAATTCCGGTTTTACTTCCACATGATTTTTCTGCAGGAACTGATTCATGTTATTTCTTGTACTGGTAACGCCTTCCAGAAAAATGATCGGCATGTTCTCCAGTTCCTGTAAATCCAGCATTTTGTTTTTGTAGGAAATGAACTTTCTGCCGGCTACAAAGACGTCTTCTATTTCCCGCACAACCGTTGTCTGCAGTGATGGCTGTTCGTCAAACGGGGTACTGATCACGCCGAAATCAATCTTGCCTTCTCTCAGGTTATAAAGCGTCTCCGGCGTCGGCGCATTCGTCACGACCACCTTGATTTCGGGATATTTTTCATGAAAGCGCTCCAAAAAAGGCAGCAGATAGAACTGCAGCGTCATATCGCTCGCCCCGATATGGATTTCTCCCAGATCAAGATTCAGCATCTGTTTCAGTTTCTGTTCTCCAAGCTCGATCTGTTCATACCCCTTGGCTACATAACCAAACAGCAGCTCCCCTTCCTGTGTCAGCCGCACGCCCCTGGATGCCCTGGTAAATAATTTCGTTCCAAGCGTCGTCTCAAGCTGTTTCACGGACTGGCTGACGGCCGGCTGAGAAATTGCAAGCGCATCCGCGGCAGCCGTCAGGCTCCTGTAAGAGGCCACATAGTAGAAAACTTTATAATATTCCAGATTATTTACCATATCCGCCTCCTGCTTTCCGTATCCCTTCTGCTATAATACGCCTTCTTTTCCTGCTCCTTATTTTCCTATCTTTAGAATTTCCCGTATTCCATATGCCACGCCATCCGCATCACAACGCTTCGTAATATAGTCCGCGGCTTCCTTACAGGTCTTAGAAGCATTCTCCACGGCAATACCGCAGCCTGCGAAGCGCAGCATATCCACATCATTATCGGCATCTCCGAATGCCGCGGTTTCTTCACTTTTGATCCCCAACAGATCCATGAAAAATGCAAGGCCCGATTTTTTCCCGGCATCCTTATGGGCAATTTCGATCAACTGCTGAACAGAAGACGTTATGTAAACCTCATCGGTAACATGCGCAATCTTCTCCCACAATTCCCTTTTTTTCTCCTCTTCTTTTACGACAATATCCATACTGTCAAGCTGCTCTTTCCGCTCATGGATAAAGGCTGCGATATCCTCCTGTCCGCGCCTTGTCTTCCGCACATAGCTGACTGCCTGGGGTGTCGCGCCGAAGCGGACCGGGTCTTCGATATATTCTTTCCCCGCATAGGCAATTCCGTCTATAAAAGCTTCATAGGTAACGTCTTCCTCTTTGGTCACTCTCATGACCGCTTCTACCGCCGTCCCGGACAGACGGTATCGTTTCAGGCATTTTTTCGCCGGCAGATCATACATTGCCGCTCCGTTGCAGGTGACTGCATACTTTATCCCCGGTATCGACAATACTTCTTCCGGCAGTGTATCAAAGGCCCGTCCGCTGGCGATCACCACATGTACGCCTGATGATATTGCCAACTCAATCGCGGCCTTATTGGCCGGCGGCAGTCTGCCCGCAGTATTTAAAGTTGTCCTGTCCAGATCCAGTGCAATACATTTTATTTTCATCTTATCAGGCTCCGTTTTGTTTTACTATCGCATCTTACCTTCTCTGCGGCTTCAATGTTTTCATTTTATCATAAACATACTTTGAAGTCATTTGCTTTTTATCCCCCGGCGGAGTTTTCCGTTTCCGGACATTAAAAAGAGGCCGCCGGGGCAGCCTTCCTTTTATTTCCTATATTCCTTTATCGGGACAACGCTCCTGTCTCTAGTTTTCGTACCTGATCTGCATGCCCGCAACCGCATCACCGCTTATTTTCTGACATGATATGGAACATCCTGCCTGGACGTTTCCTTCAATATCAGAGCACGTAATACTGCTGCCGGCCGTAACATCTCCTTCGACCGCTCCGCAGGTAATATCGCTTCCCGCCCTCACATCACCTTCCACGGCGCCGCAGTTTACGTCCGCTCCCGCTTTTACATCGCCTTCCACCGGACCGCAGGTGATACTTGCTCCCGCATGCAGATCCAGATGGTTATTATTCGACCTGATATCGGCATTTCCCCATACCTCCACGCGAAAGCCATCTTTTATCCGGCAGAACTCGTCTTCAAATACGATCCGGACAGCCGTATTCCAGTCCTCCGCATCCGATCCCCGCTGCTCCCACATCTTTTGATCAAGAATCTTTCCGTTCCGGTATTGTATGACATAAAGAATGTCTTCTTCTGTCATATCCTTGATCCGGTCAGCCAATTGGACCGCATCTGCATTCTCCGTTTCCCTGCCTGTGAGAAGATAATCGATCGAAACCTGAAAGTAATCTGCCAACAGCGGTAAAAAGGTGATATCCGGACAGGACTGCCCGTTTTCCCATTTACTGACGGCCTGCATACTCACGTCGCATACACCGGCAAGCGTTTCCTGACTGACTCCTTTTATTCCCCGCAGTTCCTTAATGATCTCTCCTATCCTTACTTCGTTCATATGCTTTCCCTCTCTGCAGTCATCTGCAATCCTTTTTCGTTTATTTCCCGGCGCCTTTTGCCTGTAACGCCTGCTGATACATAAACCGTATAACATTTTTGTATTTTTGTGAAGAGATCATTGGTTGATACCGAATCAACCTATGGTTGAGGGTTGATCACGTTTTATTTTGAGGCCGTATCCGGTCCCTTTTTCTTTGCCGTTTCGCTTTTGGCGCTTTCCGGAGCCTCGGGTTCCCGGCTCTGCGTTTCCAACGGAAAATATTTTCCTTTCGCCGCGTTTCGTCTGTTAACGCCGTTACGGATCAGCGCATAGACAGTAGACAGAAGCGGGATGAAGAATAGCATGCCCGATACCCCGAACAGACTGCCGCCGAGGCTGACCGCCATCAATACCCAGATAGAAGGCAGACCTACGGAATTGCCTACAACTTTGGGATAGATCAGGTTGCCTTCGATCTGCTGGATCACCAGGAACATAATCACGAACCACATCGCCATCAGAGGATTATCGATCAATATCAAAAAAGCGCCCACCACGCAGCCGATAAAAGCGCCCACAATAGGGATCAGCGCGGTAAATGCGATCAGTACGCCGATCATCAGCGCATAAGGCATACGGCAGATCGTCATGGCAGCTACAAACAAAGTGCCCAAAATAACCGCTTCCAGACACTGCCCCGTAATAAAATTGCTGAAATTCTTATGCAGCATGGAACAGACTTCCAGGATCGCCCCGCCTGCTTTCTCCGGCAGATAAGCGGAAACGATCCGGACACACTGATTGCCCAGTTTCTCCTTCTGCGCCAGAATATATAATGCAAAAATAAACGCAATCACAATATTGACAATGCCGCCGATAATTCCGCTGGCCACATTGACTGTTGAGGTCAACATATCCCCTGCACCGTTTCGTAAGAAATCGATCACCGAATCCACCAGAGAATCCCAATTGATCTCTACGGCTTCTAACTCCGTCACTTTCCCGGCGATCTCCGGATATTGAACGGCCAGAGCATCAAGCTCCTGCATGACACGCTCTGCAAAGGCCGGGATCTTTTTCCCCACTTCCGCTGCGGTAGCCGTCACCTGCGGCACGACTGTCCCGATCACTATGGTAATGACTAAATTAACTGTAACGATAGACAGCACCAGACTAAGCGGACGCTTCAGCTTCGCCGCCGCCTTTCCCCGCCACTTCCGAAACACTTTATTCTCAAACGCTTTCATAGGCAGATTCAGTACGAATGCAATGACTCCTCCATACAGAAACGGCTTGGCAATACGAAAGATAAAGGCCAGTCCGCCAAACAGCTCCTTGCTGTAAATAATGCCGAGAATAAGCGCTGCCGCCAGCACCATCAGCCACCTGATCTGTTTCATTTTTTCTTTTGAAAATCCCATATTGACGCTCCTGCCTTTCTGTCACAATAGTTGGTGACAACATTTTACCACAGGAACATGCAAAATTCTATTAAATATTGATGAAAATCCATCCATGCCGGACTCGTATGCACGGATGTTCGCCGCACAGGCACAGTAAAATAAACACGGATAAATGATAAACCCGGTAAATACAAAAAAAGCAGATATATCATCTGCTTTTTTACGGTCCTGTTTTCTCTGATGCATGACATTTACTGACTGGAAATCTCTTTTTTAAGTTTCTCTGAAAGCGTCGTCAGCTCCTGCAGCGTCTTCTGGATCTCGTTAATATTTCCCATATGCTCTTTCGCAATATCATTTGCATCTTTAATGGATGTAATAATTGAGGCAATATGATCGGTGATCGTTCCCAACGTTCCCTTGATTTCCGTCGCGGAACTGCCGCTGTCGCCTGCCAGTTTGCCCATCTCGGTTGCAACAACCGCAAAACCGCGTCCGTGTTCACCGCTTCTGGCCGCTTCAATGGATGCATTCAATGCCAGGATATTGGAACGGGAAGCGTTGCCGCTGATCTTATTGACCACTTCAACCGCATTATGTACATCGCCTTCCACACTGCTCGTCATGTCATTCATGTCTGTCAGCATTTTAAATAATGTCTCAAAACCGCCGACTACTGTCGAAATGGAATCATTGATATTGTATACCGCTTCCTGGAATCTCGCCGTCATATCCGCCATCTGTTCTTTTCCGCTGACAGAATGCGTGCAGATCACGCACCCGATCACGTCTCCGTTCTCTTTAACGGGCACGATCTCTCCCTCAAAAACTTCACCCATGACTTCTTTGGGAAGGCGGTTATGTTTGGATACACCGCTTCTTAGAACTGACTGCATCGCCCCGCTCGGATCACTGAATACTTCTCCGACGCTGAGTTTCGGTCTCGCGCCATCGGGTATCGAATATCCTGCCACAACGGCATCTTTATCCATGACCGTAATATATACGTCATGTCCGAACAATTTACTGATAACCGGTAAAGCATCTACTATTTGCTGTAATTTTTCATGTGCCATATACACAATCTCCTTCTCTGTCATCTTTTGCTCTTTCGCATATTTTACGTCTCAAAACACATATCACACCGCTCCCGTATCCGGCAGGCCTGAAAGTAGGATTCTTCGAGCGGTATCCACCTATCCCGGAAAACAGACGCCGCTGCATCTCCGCCGCGGTGCCGTATCCTTTTCATCTGCTGCGTTTCGTCCGTCGTAAGAAAAATCTTCAGGTCATAATAATCCCACAGGGCAGGATGCGCACTGTAAGACCCTTCTATGAAAACATATCTCTGCGGCGCAATCCGCCTGGGTTTCCCCAAAGTCTTCGCGGTACAGTCATACGGACGGTATTCCGCTTCCTGCCCGTTTCGCAGCGGCCGTATGACTTCCGCCTCCACTCTTTCATAATCCACATTCCCTCCGGGTTCCGCCAGCCGCTCTTTCGTCCGCTGTGCATCCTGCAGGAAAAAATGATCCATATGCACCACGGCGCATTCCTGTATCCGTTCCTGCAAAAAAGCCGCAAGCGTCGTTTTCCCTGACGCACATCTTCCATCGATCGCGATCAGGTACGGCCTGTCTGCTTCCGGCAGGGAATCTATTCTTTTCATGATTGCTCCGGCTGCTGCTTCTATCATACTGATGCTCATGCCTTTCCTCTTGATCTGCGCCTGTGGGCGCCGTTTACTGCTCAGCGGTTTCGGAAACCGCATGATGTTTATGAAAATGCACAAGCCCGGTCCGGTGCAGCGCTAACATCACCGTCGGCAGCAGGATAAGCTGTACCACAATTCCCGGAACCGCATTCAAAAAAGCGCCTGCAGCAAACATCTGCCAGGTAAAAGCAGCGCCGGATATGCCAAGAAACAGTACCTGTACCAGTCCCCAGACAACACGCCCGGCCAGCATTGCCGCTATGATCGCACGATAAAGCGCCCGTATGCACTGCCAACGGGACAGTCCGTAAAGAAGTCCCGCCACGATCCCGTATGTCGCCAGTTCGAATGCCATCGAGCAGGCGCCCGGAAAAAACACCGGCATACCGAAAACCACAGAACGTAACAGCGGGAGCACAAAACCGACCGCGCCGCCATATTTCCATCCGCAGATCAGACCGCAGAGAAATACAGGAATATGCATCGGTAACAGCATATTGCCAAAACGCGGTATCTGCATCGTCAGAAAAGGCAGTACGAGTCCAAGAGCGATAAACATAGCGGATAACGTTAGTTTTTTGGTCGTTTCTTTCATAACACACTCCTTTTCCTATATATCGCTACTCACTACATTTTACTATGGTTTCCATGTCGTGGCAAGACTATATTGTACATCTGCAGACGATCGGCATCAGCACCTTGCCGCCCCGTCAACGGAGAGAATCTCTCCTGTTACATAGTCTGCCATTGCGCTTGCCAGAAACAGGAACGCATTTGCAATATCTTCCGGCTTTCCGATCCGTCCAAGCGGAATCGAACGGATCAGCGGTTCGATCACTTCCTTCGGCAGACTCTTTACCATATCCGTTTCGATAATCCCCGGCGCCACTGCATTCACCCGGATGCCAAACGGCGCAAGCTCCCTTGCCAATGACTTCGTCATACCGTTTACTGCAAATTTGCTCGTCGGATACATAACGCCGGAAGGCTGTCCGTATATGCTGACCATGGAACTCGTATTGATGATAACGCCCCTTGTTTCTTTTAGATAGGGGACTGCTGCCTTGGAGCAGACAAATACCGATTTAATATTCAGATCCGCCACCCGTTCATACTCTTCTTCCGTATAGTTCTCAAACGGCGTGGAAGACGATATGCCCGCATTGTTTGCCAGGATATCGATACGCCCGTATTCTTTGTGTACTTTGGCCAAAGTATCCGCAACTTCCTTTTCATCTCCAAGAGAAGGCCAGAATCCTTTCACCTCATATTTCGGATCTTCGTCTTTGAGAGCCTTTATCGCTTTCTCCACAGTCTCTTCCCTGGAACCAAACAAAACGGTCTTCGCACCGTTTTGCAGAAATTTCCTGACAATCTCAAAACCGATTCCTCTCGTGCCGCCCGTTACGATAGCTGTTTTTCCTTTTAACATAATACCATCCTTTCTGATTCTCATTTATTTAGAGGATTGCAAAACGCCGCGGCAGAGGAAAAAGATTTCTGCTTCGAGGCGCGCTCTCGCTCCATTAAAAACGCAGCGGTGCTAAGTTCGAGAGGCATTTCATGCCCCTCTCACTAAGAACCGGCGTTTTTAGAGGGCCCTTCAGCAGAAATCTTTTTCCTCTGCTGCGGCGTTTCGCAATCCTCTATCTCATTTATGATCACTGATCACCGTCTGTCCGGGTTAAAAGTACAACCGTCTCTATCCCGCCCGTAAACGGAAACATATCCACTGCCGTTATCCGCCCGGCCCGGTAGCCGTTGTCCAAAAAGACTTCCAGATCCCGCACAAGGCTGGTCGGCTTACAGGATATGTACAGAATATGTTCGACGCCGTAGCGGATGATCTTTTGCAGCGCTTTCGGATGGATTCCATCGCGGGGCGGATCGAGGATGATCATGTCAGGCTTTTCTTCTATCGTATCGATCACCTTCAGGACATCTCCCGCTATGAATTCACAATTATGCAAACCATTTAGCCTGGCATTTTCTCTGGCTGCCTCCACTGCTTCCTCTACGATCTCCACACCGATCACTTTCTTTGCTACAGGCGCCATAAGCTGGGCGATTGTCCCGGTTCCGCTGTAAAGGTCAAAAACCGTTTTTTCTTTTCCCATATAGTCTGCAATATACTCGCGCGCCGTTTGATACAAAACTTCCGCACCGAAACTGTTCGTCTGAAAAAAAGAAAACTGTGTGATCTGAAACCGCAGGCCGAGCAATTCTTCATAAAAGTGATCCTTTCCATACAAAATGACCGTCTCATCACTTTGTACAACATCGGCCAGGGAATCGTTCTTCGTATGCAGAATGCCTGCAATCTGCCCTTCTAACGGCAGGCCGCACAACAGATCCTTTAAGTCTTCAAGCATCTTTTTCTCGGAAAGACTTTGTTTGCGGGAGCTCTCTTTTGTAAGGCTTTCCGGGCTACCGCTCTCCCGGCCGCCCGGCCATTTCGTCGTCGTAACAAGCGCGATCAGAATCTCTCCTGTCTTTGCCGCCCTGCGCACCAGAAGATGGCGCAGATACCCCGTATGACGCATTCTATGATAAAACGGCACGTCCACACCATCTGCCTGCAGCGCCGCAAAATATTCCCTGACTCCTTTTATGATCTTACGGTAATCTTCGTCAATGATCTGACAGTCCGTAACCGAAACAATATCATAAAAGCTTCCCCGCTTATGCATTCCAAGCGCAAGCGGTCCATCTTTTACCTCATCGCCGAAAGTAAACTCCATTTTATTGCGATAACCGTATGGACGGGGACTTTGTCTGATCGGCTCGAAACTGTATTCTCCCTGCTTACGCAGTACAGGCTCCAATAATCTTTTAACCTGCTCTTCCTTGATCCGAAGCTGTTCCATATAAGGAAGGGACATATAAATACAGCTTCCGCATATGCCAAAATGCGGGCAGGGACTTTCCGTTTCCTTATCAGAATGCTTTACCACTTCCAGGAGACACCCTTCCGCTTTTCCTTTTCTCACTTTACCTATCCGGCATTTTATCTGCTGCCCCGGCAGCGCATTCTTCACGATGCATACGCCTTCTTCTGTCGCCACGATCCCCTTGTTCGGAAAGTCGATCCGCTCCGTTGTGCCTTCTATGATCTGTCCTTTTTTCATTTCCGCGCCGTATCCTTTCACATAACATAAAAGCAGGATGTACCATATCCTTTGTACATCCCGCCATCATTTCCTCATTTCGATCCGGTAAAACCTATTTATCTTCTGATGTTTCCTCTGTCGTATCGTCTTCGTCTTCAAACAGATCGTCGTCAAAATCATCATCGAAATCATCGTCAAAATCATCCAGATAATCCGGCTGCATATAACGGAATACCGCATAGGCGATCGCTGCAACTGCCGCAATGGCGCCGATCACAGCCAGTATCCACAAAAGCGTGTTTTTGTTTTCTTCTTCTTTTTTCTTCTTGCCCAAAAGCTCGTTCACTCCTGTATTATCAAGTACTTCGTCCAATTTATTCAAAACTTCCTCTTTCATCTCTCTAATGTCTGTTCTGCTCATACCCAAATCCTCTCTTTCCTTTCTTTTACGGTTTCGGTATCTTACCCGTTTCGACTGCGCTATATTATATAATATACCACTAATTTCTTTTTTTTACTACCAATTTTTTATTTTTCTTTTTTCATTTTTCACGCCGGTCAAACTTTTTTCAATTTGGCAAAACCCGCATACATGATTTTCTGTCCGACTTCGTCAAATACGACCGTTACCTGGAAATCTCTCGGTCCCGGTTCGACCTTCATAACGGTTCCTTCTCCGTATTTCATATGCCGCACCCTGTCGCCCTGTCCATATCCAAGCGCCGAAGGAGAAGAGACATCCGCCTGCGCTGCCCGCTGCGCGATCTCCATCGTCGTCCGCGTAATATACGGCTGGTCTTCATATGCGGTCCGTTTCGGCTTCACGACTGCTTTGGGTTTCACCGAAACTTTCGGCTTATCAAAAACCTGATCCGCATTTATTCCGAACTGTCTCTGATAACTGCCTGCACCGCCCCGTGAATATACGGTATCCGCGCTGCCGCTGTGTCCGAAACCGATATCGGGATTTCTCCGGTATCCGGTATCGGTATCATCTGCCGCACCGGCTTTTCGCCTGTCTTCGGCATCCGCCATTCCGTACGGCTTTGTCCGGAAAAAGCTGTGCTCTCTGGAATCCTGTTCATAATCAGGGTAATTTCTGCGTCCGGCTTCGGGAACCTTATGGTCCAATAGCAGCGGCGGAATCTCTCTGACAAAACGGCTGACAGGATTATACTGTGTTTCCCCCCGCACCATACGCTGTCTCGCACAGGTGATCGTCAGGTCGTCTTTGGCCCTCGTTATACCGACATAGGCAAGCCGTCTTTCCTCTTCCACTTCCATCGGATCATCTGACACGATCGTCATATAACTGGGAAAAACGCCATCTTCCAGGCCGGCCAGATACACATGCGGAAACTCCAGGCCTTTGGCGCTGTGCAGCGTCATCAATAATACTTTATTGTGATCATCGTTTACCTGATCGATATCGGCAACGAGCGCCACCTCCTCTAAGAATCCGCTCAGGGAAGTCTCTTCATGCGCCGCGTCAAAAGCGGCCGCCTTACTGATCAGTTCATCGATATTGTTGATCCTGTCCTCCGCGTCTTCCGCATCGGAATCTTCCAGTTCTTTTACATATCCCGTCGTTTCCAGAATATCATTGATCAGGTCTTCCAGATTAAAAAATTCAAGTTTACTCCGGAAAGCCTGCATCATCGTAACAAACGGCCTTAGCTTGGAAGCGCTTTTCCCGATCGTCATGATCTGATCAGCCTCCCGCAGGGCGTCGTAGAAACTGATATTTCTTTCGTCCGCATATTCCTGAACGCGCAGGATCGTCGTTGCGCCGATGCCTCTTTTGGGCACATTGATGATCCTTTTGACCGCCACGTCATCCTGTCCGTTATCAATGGTCTTTAAATAAGCCAGAATATCTTTGATCTCTTTTCTGGCATAAAAGTTAACCCCTCCCACGACCTGATACGGAATGCCTTTCATGATAAAGCGTTCTTCCAATAAACGTGACTGGGCATTCGTGCGGTATAAGACCGCACAGTCGCCGTAATCCGCTTTCGCTTCGCGGTTTTTCTCCCGCACATTCTCCGCAATATACTCCGCCTCGTCAAAGGCGGTGTCAAACTGTTTAAAATGAATCGGCGCGCCTTCTTTTTTCTGTGTCCACAGCGCCTTGTCTTTGCGTCCGACATTATTTTTGATCACCGCATTCGCCGCGTCAAGCACCGTCTGGGTGGAACGGTAATTCTGTTCGAGCTTGATCACACACGCATGCGGATATACTTTCTCAAAATCCAGAATATTCCGGATATTGGCTCCTCTGAACTTATAGATAGACTGGTCGTCGTCGCCTACCACGCACAGATTGTTATATTTGGCCGCAAGCAGTCTGATCAGTTCAAACTGCGCCGTGTTGGTATCCTGATACTCATCTACCATAATATAACGGAAACGTTCCTGATAGGAATTCAGCACTTCCGGGCAGCTTTTGAAAAGCTCCACCGTTTTCACGATCAGATCATCAAAATCAAGCGCATTGTTTTTGCGCAGCGTTTCCTGATATTCCCGGTAGGCTTTGGCTATCTTCGAGCCGTTGTAATCGAAGTTCCCCGCGTTTTGCATCTCATACTGCGCCGGCGAAATCAGTTCGTCTTTGGCGGAAGATATGGCCGAGAGGATCGTTCTTTCTTTTAACATCTTCGTGTCAATGGAAAGTTTTTTACAGACTTCCTTCATAATGCCTTTCTGGTCGTCTGTATCATATATCGTAAAATGGTTGTCATATCCGAGTCTGTCGATATACCGCCGCAGAATCCGCACACAGGTGGAGTGAAAAGTCGATACCCATACCTGTTCGGAACCAAACCCGATCAGCTGATTCACACGCTCCCGCATTTCTCCGGCCGCCTTATTGGTAAACGTGATCGCCATAATATGATACGGCTCTACGCTCTCCTCTTCCATAAGATAGGCGATCCTGTGCGTCAGAGCACGCGTCTTGCCGCTTCCGGCTCCCGCCAGCACGAGCACGGGCCCCGCCGTTGTAAAAACTGCTTTCTTCTGTTCCTCGTTCAAGGTATCGTAAATACTCATCCTAATCCCCTTATATCTTTTTAACGAATGCCTTTCTGCGTCTTGATACCGTTAAAATAACCGGTTTCCGCAGTTTCCGCAGAATTTCATGCCTGTCGTCTGCGTCCCGCAGTTCGGACAGAATTTCGGCCCTGCACCGTTTCCTGCCTGTGACGCGCCTGATGCCGCGTTTTGATTCTGATTCATCTGACTGACCATCTGCTGTCCGAGCGCCATGCCCATTTGCAGATTTACCATATCGCCTGCGATGCCGCCGCCTGAATGTCCTTTGCTCATGCCATCCGCCGCCGCCATCTGCGTATATTTGTTCACATCCCCGACCATGGACTGCGCCGCGGCTTTCTCCTGCATCTTCTTGATTTCTTCCGGATAGGAAAAGCTCTCTATCGTAAAATCATGGATTGCAATACCAATCCTCCGCATATCCATATCCAGATCGGACTCGATCCCCTTTGCAATGCTCCTTGCATCGGCCTGCAGATTGAACATATCTCTGCCCTCTTTGGCGATCCAGCTCATCAGGAGCTGATCAAGGCTTGCGATGATTCGCTCTTTGACATCATCCACCGTATAAATCTGACGAATTCCGGCCAGTTTATCGATCACCACATCATGTTCCGCAATCCTGCAGTTAAACGTACCGAAAGCACGGATCGGCATACCGCCCGGCAGTCCCGGCGCAGGAAGATTGATCGCATTCTTGGTTCCCCATTTCACGAGCAGCTCTTTCGTATTAATAAAGAGCACTTCCGCACGAAGCGGCGTATTAAAACCGAATTTAAAACTCTTTAACGTCGTCAGGAACGGAATGATATCCGATTCGATATCATAACTTCCCTCATCTTCAAAAATTCCTTCCACCACGCCGTTATACAGGAAGATCGCGTCCTGTCCCGGACGAATGATCAGTTTGGATCCTTTCTTGATCTCCTTATTCTGCCATTTATAGAATAAAACGCCATCTCTTGTTTCGTTCCATTCCACTACATTCGAAAACTGATTTGAAAATAAACCCATAAATATGCCTGTACCTTTCTGCTTACATTCCCATTTCTGCCTTCAATGCCGCAAGTTCATCATCTACTGCAGAACTCTGATTACCGGTATCGTATTTTTTCATCAAAGCGTCCACATCATCTTCCGCAGACTGCGAATTCAGTTCGCTCATTGCATCGGCTTCATCAAGCATCTTGTTGACTTTTTCTTCCATTCTGTCAAAAGCCGCCATATTGCTTCCTGCGCTCTCCAGGCCGGAAACCGTCTGGTTCATCTTTTTCTGTGTTTCCGCTACGCGCGCTTTTGCCTTTAACATATCTCTCTTGCTCTTTAGCGAAGCAATATCGCTTTCCAGTTTGCTGTGCATCTGGCGCATTTTCGCGGAATTGTCGCATGCCATTTCATAATTTTTCGCAAGAACTTCCTGCTTCTGCGCATATTCTGCCTTCTTGGATAAAAAGGTGCGTGCTTCGTTGTCATTGCCTGCTGCAACCGCTTTCTTTGCGTATTCCGCCATCTTATTCATTTCGGACTCGCACTCGTCCAGTTTTCTTTTGGCGCTTTTTTCTTCGGCCATAATCGATGCCGTCTCCGCTTTTACTTTGGCAAAATCCTGTTCCAGATTCCGCAGATACTGGTCGATCATTTTCTCCGGATCCTCGCAGCGGTCAAGCAGCGCATTGAAATTTGCCGCCATAATATCCTTAAATCTTGTCATTATCCCCATTTTTTTCCTCCTTTAATGAAATGAATTTTATTTTGCTCTTATGGAATTTCCCGTCTCAGACGCTGCTTTGCAGACTCTGCGCCTGTCTGTTCAGACTCTCCACAAGCTCCGTTACCTGATTCACGATACCTGTATTTTTATCGCTGATATTATATGTTTCACTGGAATGCGCGGTCACCTCTTCCATGGCCGCCGAGATCGTCTGTATGCCCTCAATGATTCCGGCATTGGCTCCGGCCAGGCTTGCAACCACTTCTTCCAGCATTCTGCTCTGTTCATCCGCGCTGCGCGTGCTTTCCGTAATCTTTTCAAAACTGTCCGCAACCGTTACTGCAGCCTCGTTCTGACTGGTATTGTTGCGCATCAGCTGCTGTACTGCATTGACCGCTATAGTCAGTTTGTCGGATACATTATGGATCACATCCGTAATCTTGACCGTCGCATTCTGCGTCTGATTGGCCAGACTGGAGATTTCCGATGCCACAACGGCGAAACCTCTTCCTGCCTCTCCCGCGCGCGCCGCCTCGATGCTGGCGTTCAGGGCAAGCAGACTGGTCTGGCTTGCTACATTGGTGATCAATTCGATGATCGACTGCATGTTTTTCATATATTCTTCCAGGGCGCTGATATCGGTAACTACCTCATTGCCGGCCTGTTCGGAAGATTCCGCCTGTGCAAGCAGGGTGTCGAGGCTGTTCTTGCCGTTTGCGATATCTGTCTTGGTCTGATCCATGCTCTCACCGATATTTTTCGATACCGTCTCTACCCGCTTGATATGTCTTTGGATCTCTTCGGTCTGTCCCAACTGCTTCTGAATCGCATCTGCAGTATTGCTCGTCCCGCAGGAAACTTCTTCCATGGCGTTTCTCGTCTCGGATACCGCATCGCCAAGCTCCCTCATCTGTGCCCTGACATCTACGATCCCCTCGGACATATCGCCGGAAATGCTCATGACATTATTTAACAGTCTGGAAACGTTCTCTTTTTCTTTCTCGATCTCATTCATTTTCATCTTGTTGATCTTTGACATGACATCCGTCGTCATACATAGGAATACCGCCACGATCAGCATCAAGATGTTGCGGATCTCGTAAGTAGCCATTTCTTCCGCCGCGATCCCCACAGTCACCGCCTGATAGACCGTAAAGACCACATTAACGATAAACCCGCCCGCAGACAGGGCGATACAATATTTTAAATCAGAATATAACGTGATGACCACATAAAGCGGAATCGCAAATGTAAAAGCCGTCACATTCGTCGTGGTAAAAATTATAAATATGTACAAAATCGCATAGCCGAAACCCAAAACGTGCTGTATTTTCCTGTCGGCATGGTTCCGTTTGTACAGAATCCATTCCGCAATGACCGGTATCACCGCCAATACGGCAAAAACCGCATAATAGGTTATCGTTCTGGCTCCTTTTACTACTTCCAGCGCATAAGATCCCAACAGCGCGATCGCAATGATTGTGTGGCAGAATGCGGCCACTCTGTTCACTTCACTTCTCTCTCGTTCCATCTCAAATCCCTCACACTTTTCTGATTGTATTTCCGCCGTTTGTCGAATATGCAGACATGCCTTATCAGTAACGTTCATGATACAGGCAATGGCAAAACCGGAGCTTAGAGCCGCCAGTTTCGCAGACGTTCAGTCCATTATATCATAAAATAAAACTGTCACACAAGACATTTTCACGGATCGCACTTTCACCGGGATAAACTATGCTGTACCGATCACGATTCCCGCCAGAATGACTGCGGCGCATAGCAGCTTATGTCCTGTATTCTTTTCTCCAAACAGGAAACGTCCCGCAAGGATCGTCACGATACAGCCTGACTGCTTTAAAAGTGTCATGATCGTGATCTTACTCCCCTCCATGCCGTTTGCCCAAAAAAGCGCCCTGTCCGCTACAACGATCATGATGCTTAACAGCCATATCCAGTAATTTCCGAACATGCTCCTTACATGCACCGACGTACCTGTCGCAAGAAAAAAGAGCAAATACATGAGCGTCAGAAACAACAGATACCAAAACTGCAGCTGAGAACTGTTTATGTCTTTCATCAAAATCTTATCGAGCAGACCCGATACCGCATTGAGCAGACAGGATGAAAATGCCATAATGATGATCTTAACATCTACAGACTTTTCTTTTTTCTCCGCTTTTTTCCCCGAAAACATCCCCGGCCTGTATTTTAACAGCAAAAGGCCGGACGACACCAGAATCAGACCGACCGTCTGTAAGACGCCAAGCGTCTCCTGCAATACGATAACGCCTAAGAGCGTAGCAAAAAGCACTCTCGAGAGATCCAGTACGCCGTACAGACTGATCGGCATTTTTTTGATGGCCTTAAAACTGAAAATCCATGCCAAAAAGATCACAAAAGATTTGACCGCGATATAAAAATAGTACCGCCCCTCCAGCCCCATCGCATTTTTCACATCGGGAACGACAAATAAAAATGCAAGAAACGTATATAAAAACAGCACCTCCACAGTGGAATTTTTCTCTAACGCCTTCTTTTTGACAATTTCACGAAGGCCCTTCATCACACCGTAAAAAAGCACAAGCCAAATCCACAGCATATTCATTCTTCCTTTCTTTTGTAATGACCTGTTCCGGACGATTGCGAAACTCTTTCTCCCTGCCCGCCGCCCCGGCGTTTCGCAATCGTCTGATAACAACCTATTCTTTTATATCACAAACCATGACGGCGCGAAAGATGTTTTTGGAACCAATATGCGGCGGACCGATATAATAAACTAAGTATTTTCAAAAAATCTGTCTGACAGACACAGGAGGTCTATGAAAAAGAAATTTCTATCTTTATTTCTCACCGCGCTGTGTGCGGTAACATTACTTTGCGGATGCAGTACCGATAAAAAAGAAGCGGCGCCTTCTACGGATGCCGTTCCCGTCACCCTGAATGAAGTGGCGCACTCGATCTTCTATGCGCCTATGTATGTCGCCATAGAAGAAGGCTATTTTGCCGAAGAGGGTATCGATCTGACCCTGATCACAGGATTCGGCGCCGACAAAACGATGACCGCCCTTTTGACGGGCGAAGCGGATATCGGCTTCATGGGAAGCGAAAGTACGATCTATACTTATATCGGCGGGTCTGCGGACTATGCCGTAAACTTTGCCCAGCTGACACAGCGTGCCGGTAATTTCCTCGTAGCAAGGGAACCGATCGACAACTTTGACTGGAACATGCTTCTTGGCAAAGACGTCCTGGGCGGCCGGGCAGGCGGTATGCCGGAAATGGTATTTGAATATATCTTAAAAAAGAACGGCATCGATCCCGCTGCCGATCTGTCCATTGACCAGAGCATCGATTTCGGCTCTACAGCCGCAGCCTTTTCCGGCGGGCAGGGCGATTTTACGGTAGAATTTGAACCGCATGCCACCGCTCTGGAATCCAAAGGGGACGGCTATGTAGTCGCTTCTCTCGGAGAAGATTCCGGATATGTCCCGTATACCGCTTTTTCCGCGAAAAAAAGCTATATCGAAGCCAATCCCGAGATCATCCAGTCCTTCACCAATGCCCTGCAAAAAGGCATGGATTATGTGCAGAGCCATTCCGCAGCTGAGATCGCGGCCGTCATAGCCCCGCAGTTTGAAGAAACGGATCTGGACACCATCACGACCATTGTCGAGCGTTATGCTTCGCAGGATACATGGAAATCGGACCTGATCTTTACGGAAGAAAGTTTTACACTGCTGCAGAACATTCTGGAAGAAGCCGGCGAACTGGAAAAAAGAGTTGCCTATGAAGAACTTGTAGATACCTCTTTCGCCAAAAAAGCGGCAGAATAATAACCCTGTTACCCAAAAACAACCCGATGACGAATCATTTGTCATCGGGTTGTCTGGTTGTCCTGGGTTTCTGCTCTCTGGCGGCGTGCTCTTTTGCTTTTGCCTCGTGCAGACTGTCTATCATTTTTTCAATCATCAGTTTTTTTACATAGACATCAAAACTTAACATACAGATAAAGGAAAAGATACGTAAAAACTCCTGGCTGTCCTCGGGCGCGTCCCTGAACGTTTCTTCCGAAATATGAAACTTCTCGATAATGTCTTTTTTCAGCGCCTCCGCCTGCTCCTGCTCCAGTCCGAATACCGTCTCATACACCGTTTCCAAATCGAATTCCTCACCGTTATTAAAGAAACGGGACGTAATCGGTCTTAACAGTTCCTGGATATCGCTGATGGAGAGAATTCCCTTATAATAGTAAATAAATATCAGCAAAAGAACATGGTCTCTGGAATACTTCTTTTTGACAGGAGGCGGCAGCAGATCGTTCTTGGCATAATTATTGATCATGGTCTTGGTCAGTATCTTATCTTCTCCCGGATGCCTCGTTGTACTGTGCAGGCGCGATTCCATAAACGTTGTTACCTGATCCATATACAGATCTATACCCGGAATGTCCTCTGCCTTAATATAAACGATCCTGTCCAGGCTCTCTAAAATGCTGTTTAACAAATCTTCTATCTTAATCGTCATATGAATACCTCTTACAAACTCCAAATCTATACTTTTCATATTGCATCTTTTTATCACGCAAGTCACAAAACTTGCGCTTATGATAACATTATATAGTTTTTATTACTACATGGCAAGTTTTTTAGATTTGTTTTTTCATACGGGAGTTTACATTATAAAACGAATATGTTATAGTAAGCATACATGAAATCTGCAACGTATTAACGTGCAAAAGTACCATGCATGAAAGAAAGGTGTGAAATATTTTGCATAAAAAACTAAAAAGCGATGCCGCAGACCATTTGTTTGAAGCGATTCTCTGCCTGCAAAATAAAGAAGAGTGCTATGATTTTTTTGAAGATCTGTGTACGGCCAATGAACTGCTGTCCCTTTCCCAGAGATTCGAAGTCGCCGCTATGTTAAGAAATCACCAGACTTATCTGGATATTGCGGATAAAACAGGCGCCTCCACTGCCACGATCAGCCGCGTAAACCGCTCATTAAATTACGGAAACGATGGTTATCAGCTAGTTTTCGAACGTTTAGACAAATAATGCTTTACTTTTGGAAATACTTGTGATATTCTATGGGTGTTGCACAACACAACAGATATATTTTAGATTATTGGAGGTATCTACGATGAACAAAGGTACAGTAAAATGGTTTAACAACCAAAAAGGTTACGGCTTCATCTCTGATGAGCAGGGTAACGACGTTTTCGTTCATTACTCAGGACTGAACATGGAAGGCTTTAAATCTCTCGAAGAAGGCGCTGCTGTTGAGTACGAAGTAGTAAATGGCGAAAAAGGACCTCAGGCAGTTAACGTAACAAAATTATAATCAGTTGCGTCCAACATACGATGAACTTCGTTTCCGTGAAGAGTTCCGTCGTATGAATTAATCAGTATCACGATGTGCCTTTTCTTAAATATAAATGATTCATTTTATTTAGAATTAGCAATATTGTTATGACGGATTAAAGGAAGAGGCTGTCTCAAGAGCTGCCGGTCAAATGATATTGACCAGTTGCAATCAGCTTAAGAGGCATCCTCTTTATTTGGTTTTTCAGTATCTCTTTTTAGATTTCTTTTTCCATAAGATATCGGCTAGCCTTTAATATAGGCCAGCACATCTTCGAATCTCATCGTTCCCCCGAACAGATCAAGCGCACTCCCGATCGTTACATGAATATGACCGTGCCCCAGCTCTTTTAAGAGACGCAGATCTTCAAACGAATGTACGCCGCCCGCATAAGTGATCGGAATCTTTTTCCATTTTCCGAGCATTTCCGCCAATTTCCGCTCAATCCCGTTCGCTTTTCCTTCCACGTCTACCGCATGGATCAGAAATTCATCGCAATACGCGGCAAGCTCGTCCATCGTTTTTTCACTAAGAACAACATCCGTATACTTCTGCCATCTGTCGGTTACAATATAATAGTCTCCATCTTTCCAACGGCAGCTCAAATCCAAAACAAGGTTTTCTCTGCCGGTTTCTCTACATAGTCTGTGCAGATTTTCATAATGAATACGCCCATCACGAAACACATAGGATGTCACGATGACATGGGAAGCGCCGGCATCCAGGTATTCCGCCGCATTTTCCGCTGTGATGCCGCCGCCGATCTGCATCCCTTCCGGATACACGGATAAGGCTTTTAATGCCTGTTCTTTCGTGGCTTCATAATATTCGCTCCCCTTGTGGTTTAACAGAATAATATGTCCGTTTTTAATTTCATGACATTTATATAGTTCCGCATAGAAAGCCGCATCCTGCTTTGCAACAAAATTTTCCTGCGCGGCATCGCCGGCGTCTTTCAGACTGCCTCCAACGATCTGCTTTACTTTTCCGTTGTGAATATCAATACAGGGACGAAATTCCATTTTTAATAAACAATCTCCTTTATTTTATTTTGTATATTTTATCATCTATCTGACATAATAACATAAGAACAGGAAGTTTCACAATTTCTGTTTTATTATATTTTATTATCTTTTAGTAAAGGAGTGAAATCATGAAAAAAATAAAAACATTGTTATTCGCTTCTCTCATGGTTCTTTCAATGTCCATGATGACAGCCTGCGGTAACAGAAACAACGACGCGGCAGATAATTCCGCTTCGGATACCGGAACGACCGGTACAGACACGGCAGGCAGTACAACCGGTACGAATAATACGTCCGGTACAAACAACACAGCCGGTACAGACAACACGGCCGGTACGAACAATACAAACAGCACGGCCGATACGAACGGCACGACAGGTACCAATACAACAGGCGGTACCGATACGGCAGGAACGACCGGTGACACAAACAACAATGTCAATTCCGTAACAAACGGCACGGACAGCACAAACAATGACAATTCCGTAGTCGGTGATGCAGGAAGCGCAGTAGGCGACGCGGTAGATGATGCGGGCAATGCCATCGGAAATGCTGTAGATGATGTTGCAGACGGTGTAGGCGACGTAGTGGATGATGTGACAGGCAACAATGATAACGGCGATAATAACAACAATGATTCTGCAAGAAACACAACGCAGGACGGTTCCAGCTTAAACAACACAAGCACAAGAACACAGCCTATGTCAAGCAGAACAACCAGAAACAGATAACAACAGAAAAACACAGGAAGAATCGCCGTATGCGGTTCTTCCTGTATATGTTGTCAGTATTTTTCTATATTTCCTTTTCGATGATCGTACCGTCTCTGTAAGCCTGTAGCAGCACTTCAAGCTGATGGATGCTCTCCCGCAGTTCCGCACCGATATCCGTATCCGTGATCTTCTGGCGCATCGTACTTGTTTCCAGAATGATAGAATCCGAAAAAATATCCGATTCGTTTTTGATCGCCGATTCCGTCGACTCAAACGGCTCATGCGCAACCAGACGCATTCCGTAAGAATTGGCAACAAGCGTATAGCCGGCGATCCCCGTCTTATCCTGATATGCCTTGGAAAAGCCGCCATCGATGATCAGGAGCTTACCGCCGCACTTGATCGGCGTCTCTCCTTTCTTCAGTTCCACCGGAACATGCCCGTTGACGATATGCGACTTACTTATGTCCAGTCCGAATTCCGTCAATATTTTATTAATGACCTCTTCGTTATCAAGCAGCCTGTAATAGCTGTTTTTGGTTTCTATGTGAGCTTCGCTCTCCTCGACGAAATAGCGTTCGAAAGTTGCCATTTTGTCTTTTCCGAAAACGGGCGACTTGGGACCCGCCCAGATATACCAGATGATATCCTGCCCTTTTAACTTTTCCTGCAGATTATTATGCGCATAATATCCCTTTCTGGCATAATGTTCCAGTACGTCATAGAGCGCCTTTCCGCTGTATTCTTCACCGTATACGTTGACTTTATGGAAGTTTCCTTCCTCATCCATCGGCATACAGCCATGGTATAACAGATTGGAATTATATACTTTATAAAGACTGCCCTTGGAAAAAAGGAATCTGACGTGCTTTTGCAGTTTTTCACACTTGACAAAAGCCTGACGCAGCCTCTCCATAAGCTGTTCTTCTCCCTTTGTCAGCTCATACGGGCGCTCTTTGTTGATCGTCGGGAAATCGGTATCTTTCATATGGTAAAGCTGCCCGCCTATCGTCACGGTCTTTTTCTCGTAATCGATACGCTCTAAAAGCAGCCTCTTTTGCATACCGAATTCCGGACGGCGCATAATAAGCTGGCCTTCCAGCTTAAACTGCAGCATGGCAATCGCCTTATGCATTTTCATGTCCAGACTCAAGTCCTTGGTATCGTATTCCGTATTGTATTTGATGGCAAAAGCGCTGCAGTCCACATCTTTATATACTTCCATCGCAAACGTGGCAAGCGGAATCAGATTGATGCCGTATCCCTCTTCAAGCGTATCCAGATTCCCGTATCTGGCCGCCATTCTGATGACGTTGGCGATACAGGCAAGATGACCGCTGGCCGCTCCCATCCAGACAATATCATGATTGCCCCACTGCACGTCCACGGAATGATAATGACAGAGCGTATCGAGAATGATATGCGGTCCCGGACCTCTGTCATAAATATCGCCTACGATATGCAGATGATCAATGACCAGACGCTGTATGAGCTGACACAGCGCCGTAATGAATTCCGGCGCCCTGCCGATCCGGATGATCGTATGGATGATCTCGTTATAATACGCTTCCTTGTCCTGAATCTCCTTCTTTTCCGTGATCAGTTCTTCGATCACATAGGCAAAATCCTCCGGCAGCGCTTTTCTGACCTTGGAACGGGTATATTTGGATGAGACTCCTTTGGTAATCTGCACCAGACGGTGAAGCGTGATCTTATACCAGTCCTCGATGCCGCTCTCATCCTCTTCCCGCAGAATGATATCCAGTTTCTCCGCCGGATAGTAAATAAGCGTTGCCAGACTCTTTTTATCTTTATTACTTAATGTATTGCCGAACTCCTCGTCTATCTTACGCCTTACGGAACCGGAACCGTTTTTGAGTACGTGATTGAACTGCTCGTACTCTCCGTGGATATCGGTCATAAAATGTTCCGTTCCCTTCGGCAGACTTAAGATTGCCTGCAAATTAATGATCTCTGTCGAAGCCGACGCGATCGTCGGATACTGTTTCGCCAGGCTCTTTAAGTATCTTTGCTCCAATTCGTCCATGTGTTCCCCTTTCTACCCCGGTGGGACTGCGTGTTTCCCCCGGCAGGACTACCCGATCACATCGCTCATATCGTACATTCCCGCAGGCTTTCCGGCTAAAAATTTGGCAGCCTGAATTGCTCCCTTGCCAAAAACCGCCTTGGAATAAGCTCTATGGGAGAACGTGATCACTTCATCCGCTCCTGCAAAGATCACATCATGGTCGCCGACAATGGTTCCGCCCCTGACAGCGCTGATTCCGATTTCCTTTGTGCTGCGCTTCTCCCGTTTCGTACTCCTGTCATATACATACCCGTACCCATCATCCAACTCTTCTTTCATGGAATCGGCCAGTGCAAGCGCCGTACCGCTCGGCGCATCCAGTTTCTGATTATGATGTTTCTCCACGATCTCTATGTCAAAGCCGGCCGGTGCAAGGACCGAAACAGCTTCCTTCAGCATTTTTAAAAGCATATTGATGCCAAGCGACATATTCGCCGATTTGAGGATCGCCGTTTTAGCGGCCGCCTCTTCTACTTTAGCAAGCTGTGCATCCGAAAGTCCTGTCGTACACAGAACGCACGGAAGCTTCTTCTCCACACAGTAATCGAGCAGTTTATCCACTGCCGCCGCCGTACTGAAATCGATCAGCGCATCTGCCGCTATCTCACACTGTTGAATATCCGTAAATACAGGATACGCATTTTGACCCTTATCATAGGCGTCGATTCCCGCCACAATTTCTATTTCCTCATCGGCCGCAATAAGAGAACTGATCGTCTGTCCCATTTTGCCGTTGCAGCCGTGCATAATCACTTTTGTCATATTTTAGTCCGTTCCTTTCTTCCTGACTCTGCCGGATACTGCATGACAGCTATTCCTCCGACCGTTTTCACAAACTTAGAGCAGGCCGCAATTTTCCATAGCTGCGCGCAGTCTTTCCACGTTCGCCTCTTCCATATCGCACAGCGGACGCCGCAGCGATCCGACATTTTTACCCATAAGGTTGAGCGCTGCTTTGACCGGAATCGGATTTACCTCGCAAAACAGTGCCTCGCAAAGCTCCAGAACGCGAAGCTGCTCCTTACGGCTGCCTTCCACATCCCCTGCCAGAAACTTGGCGCAGATATCATGCGTCTGTCCCGGCGCCACATTGGAAAGTACGGAAATAACGCCTTTACCGCCAAGCGACATGATCGGAACGATCTGGTCGTCGTTGCCCGAATAAATATCGATCTCCGGCGAAAGCGCCGCTAATTTGGCTATCTGAGAAATATTGCCGCTTGCTTCTTTGATCCCTACAATATTGGATACCTCTTTGCAGAGCTTTGCCGCCGTCTGCGGCATGATATTGCATCCTGTCCTGCTCGGTACATTGTATAAAATGACCGGCAGCTTCACGGAATCCGCCACCTGTTTAAAATGCTCGAATAAACCTTTCTGCGTGGCTTTATTATAATAAGGCGTCACCACAAGAAGACCGTCCACACCATACTTCTCTGCTTCCTGGGAAAGGTAGACTGCCGTCTGCGTACAGTTGGAACCCGTTCCCGCCACAACGGGAATCCTGCCGTTTACTTTCTGTGCACAGTACTTAATGACCTCCAAATGTTCTTCATGCGTGAGTGTGGATGACTCGCCTGTCGTCCCGCATACAATAATCGCATCCGTCCCGTTTGCGATCTGCTCCTCCAAAAGTTCTCCGAATTTCTCGAAATTCACGCTGCCGTCTTCATGAAACGGTGTAACGATCGCTACACCTGCGCCTTCAAAAATTGCCATACTTTCTCCTCCTGAACAATTCGCTATAATCTGCATCCTACTATACAAAAAAAGCTGATCACAACGGGTCAGCTTTTATTTTCTAAATATTTGTTTTCTAAATATTCGGATAGCGCCCCATCTGATTCGATGACAGTTATACAGCTCTTAACTGCATACCCAGAGAAAAACCGGCAGGATATCTTTCCCTTCGGCATCTTTTCCTTTCAAAATGTTTCTCCTGCGCCTCCCGCATCCGCATTCCTACTGATAAAAAATGCAACCTCTATCAACTTCTTTTATTGGCTTTATCATAACACTATCGCTGTTTCCTGTCAACAGACAGTATTCCTGATCTATCCGCGGTCACGTACCGTTGTCTCTATCTTGGTCACCTCATCCGCAAGCGTACAAACCTCCGCATTCAATGTTGCACCGGTCATAATAATATCCATTCCTTCAGGTTTACATAACAGAAGAGTCTTTAACTCTTCCACGGATATAATGTCATTATCGACCAGTTCCAGTACCTCATCCAAAATAAGCAGACTGCATTCGTCGGTATTCATCACTTTTTTGGCAAAGTTCAACCCGTTTTTGATATTGCAGATCTCTTCCGCTTTTCTCTCTTCGGAAAGATTGACAAAATTTTCGTTGGACTTCTCAAACCGGAAGATCTTGATCTCCGGCTCCAGCCGCTTTATAAAATCGGAATCGGACAGACCTCTTCCCTTCAAAAAACGAATGATCAAAACATCTTCGCCTCTGCACGCCGACTGCAGTGCCCTGCCAAGTGCCGCCGGTGACTTGCCATGCCCTTCACCGCCGTAAATATAAATCAAGCCTTTTTCCATATTGCACCTCATAATATCAGCATTTGAATCTGATGTCTATCATAGCACAATTATGTCGAAAACGCAACTTTTTTAGTCCTGCTCATCCTCCACGATCTCCAACTTGCTGACCGAAACTTCATAAGCCGTACGCCGTTCAAGCTGGTCTTCCGAAATTTTTTTCATATATTCCCTGCTCTGGATCCTGCCCCAGATCGCACACCGGCTGCCTACCTCAAATGTGCTGGCAAATCTTGCGTTTCTCCCCCAGCAGATACATGGTATGTAATCCGATTTGCCATACGGTCTGTTAACGGCCAGTAATAAATCCGCAATCTCTCTTCCGAGCGGTGTTTTCCGATAAATCGGAGCTTTGCATATATAGCCATCCAAAAAGATCTGGTTCGTTTTCGCACTCTCCTCGATATCGTCCACAAATTCAATCTCTCTTGCAAACACGGAAAGAACCAGTTTGTTCTTCTTCTCCTCATGTCTGTTATAAGAGCGGAACTGCCCCGTAATACTGATCTTTAATCCTTTATAATCATCATTTACATCGAGCAGCCTCTCTGATACCATAACGGGAATAATATCCGTAGACTCGCTCAATCTGTCCACACTGATGTCTACCATATAAAATCCTTCTCCGAAGATCTCGTGACTGAATATGAAATCACCTACGATCTCTCCCATTATCGTCACCTGGTTGTTTTCAATTACCTTATCTGTCATGTTTAGTTCTCCCTTCTTTTTTCAAGGACCTTACTCCTTAAGAATTTTTTCCTGTATTGTATTAACAATATATGATGGGAGCATAAAAGTAGAACTGTTAGTTGTCGCGTAAAATTTTTCAAAATACAGAGATGATGTGTAGGCTGCGTATGAAAACCGCAGATAAAATCATGGAAAAAGTTAAAATCCGACAGAAAAAAATGTCATGAAACGCGTAAATGAACGCGATGCCTTTCACAAACAGAGACTTCCTCTCCATTCTTTCGACTATTGCTTGCATCTTCCCTATTGTAGTGCTATACTGATTGAGTTTAAAAGAAAGGATATTATCAGAATGAATACAATACGAGAAGATGTAAGAAATATCGCGATTATCGCCCACGTAGACCACGGCAAGACGACTCTGGTGGACGAATTGCTAAAGCAAAGCGGCGTATTCCGCGAAAATCAGGAGGTAACGGAACGTGTCATGGATTCCGGTGACCTGGAACGCGAACGCGGCATTACGATCCTGTCAAAAAATACAGCCGTTATGTATAAAGATGTCAAAATCAACATTATCGACACCCCCGGCCATGCAGACTTCGGCGGCGAAGTAGAGCGTGTCCTGAAAATGGTAAACGGCGTCGTTTTGGTCGTAGATGCCTTTGAAGGCCCTATGCCCCAAACGAAATTCGTGTTAAAAAAGGCATTGGAACTGGATCTGTCCGTTATCGTATGCATTAACAAATGCGACCGGCCGGAAGCCAGACCGATCCAGGTCGTTGACGAAGTGCTGGAGCTGCTTATGGATCTGGAGGCCAACGACAAACAGTTAGACTGTCCTTTTGTCTACGCATCCGCCAAAACAGGCACCGCTACGACGCAGATCACCGTAAAAGGCAAAAATATGACGCCCTTATTTGATACCATCCTGGAACATATCCCTGCGCCATGCGGAGACCCGGAAGCCGGTACACAAGTACTGATCAGTACGATCGACTACAACGAATATGTCGGTCGAATCGGTGTCGGCAAGGTTGACAACGGAATCATCAAAGTGAATCAGGAAGTCGTTATCGTCAATCACCACGAACCGGATAAACTGAAAAAAGTAAAGGTCAGCAAGCTTTACGAATATGACGGCCTGAACAAGATCGAGGTGAAAGAGTCCGGCGTCGGCTCGATTGTGGCGATTTCCGGTATTTCCGACATTCATATCGGTGATACGCTCTGTTCTCCCGAAAACCCGAAACCGATTCCGTTCCAGAAAATCTCGGAACCGACGATTGCCATGCACTTCATCGTAAACGATTCTCCTCTTGCCGGTCAGGAAGGAAAATATGTTACCAGCAGACATCTTCGCGACAGACTCTTCCGCGAACTCAACACGGATGTCTCCCTGCGCGTAGAAGAAACCGAAACGACGGAAGCATTTAAAGTATCCGGCCGCGGTGAACTGCATTTATCCGTTTTGATTGAAAATATGCGCAGAGAAGGCTATGAATTTGCGGTCAGCAAAGCGGAAGTTCTCTACAGGACCGACGAAAACGGGAAAAAGACCGAACCAATGGAATTGACATATGTGGATGTGCCCGAAGAGTTTGCCGGCACTGTGATCGAGAAGCTCAGTCAGCGCAAAGGCGAATTAAAAAATATGGGACAGGCTTCCGGCGGCTATACCCGTCTGGAATTCTCGATTCCCTCCAGAGGACTGATCGGCTACCGCAGCGAATTTATGACCGATACAAAAGGCAACGGCATCATGAACAGCATTTTCGACGGATACGGCCCTTACAAAGGAGACATCCAATACAGAAAACAAGGTTCCCTGATCGCTTTTGAGGCCGGCGAAGCCATTACCTACGGACTCTATAACGCACAGGAACGCGGTACACTGTTCATCGGCCCCGGTACGAAAGTTTATTCCGGCATGATCGTCGGACAAAACGGTCGCGGCGAAGACATTGAATTAAACGTCTGCAAGAAAAAACAGCTCACCAATACCCGTTCTTCCAGCGCAGACGAAGCGCTGCGCTTAACGCCGCCCAGAGTTTTAAGTTTAGAGCAGGCCCTGGAATTTATCGATACGGATGAGCTGTTAGAGGTAACCCCGAAAAATCTCCGCATCAGGAAAAAGATCCTTGATCCGACGCTTCGGAAAAGAGCCGCTATCTCGGCCGCAGCGAAATCTAATTAACAACATGCGTTATCTATCGCGCGGTACGATCAGCGGTACAGGGCATTGCCGTTATATCCCGAGCACTGCCGTTGCAATGCTGAAATAGATCAATAGAGAGATCGCATCAACGATCGTGGTAATGAATGGACTCGCCATAACGGCCGGGTCCATTCCTATTTTTTTGGCGATCATCGGCAGTGTGGACCCTACCACCTTCGCAACAATAACGGCAAGGAATAAAGTGAGGCTGACCACAAGCGCCACCCGGATGCCTACGCCATCGATTGTCAGCATTTTCACAACGTTGCAGCCGGCAAGTGTCAGACCGCACAGGACTGCCGTACGAATCTCTTTCCAGACTACCGTAAACCAGTCTTTAAAATGGATCTCGTCCAGGGACAGACCGCGGATGATCACGGCGCTGGCCTGACCGCCCGCATTTCCCCCGGTATCCATAAGCATCGGGATAAAGGCCGTCAATACGACGTAACGGCTCAGCGCATATTCAAAAGAGGCAATAATGCTGCCGGTAAACGTAGCCGATATCATCAGAAGCAAAAGCCACGGGATGCGCTTTTTCCACGATTCAATAACACCTGTTTTCATATAGGATTTGTCCGACGGCACGATTGCCGCCATCTTTTCAATGTCTTCCGTTGTTTCCTCTTCGAGGATATCTACAACATCGTCCACCGTAATGATACCTACTAAACGATCTTCATTGTCTACGACAGGCATCGATGTAAAATCGTATTTCTTAAACTGCCTTGCCACCTCTTCCTGATCCATCATTGTATGCAGAGAAATAATGTTCTCGTGCATAATATCACCGATAATGGAATCCGGCTCACTAAGAAGCAGATATCTGAGCGCCACCGTACCGACTAATGTTCTTCTCTGGTCAAGCACATAGCAGATATTGATCGTTTCACTGTCTACGCCGACTTTTCTGATCCTGGCAATCGCCTCTTCCACCGTCAGCGTCTCTTTCAGATCCACGTATTCTACTGTCATGATACTGCCGGCCGAATCTTCCGGATAACGCAGCAGATGATTGATATCCCTTCTCGTTTCCGGACTGGCATGAGCAAGCAGTTTCTTGACGACGTTTGCCGGCATTTCTTCCAGAAGATCCGTCGCATCATCCGCCATCAGATTATCGATGATATTGGCGGCATCTTTCTCTGACAGGGAAGTAATGATATACTGCTCCGTTTCGATCTCCAGATAGGAAAATACATCTGCTGCCATGGTTTTGGGCAGGATACGAAACAGCTTGAGCAGATCTTCCTGTTCCATTCCTTCCATATAGGCGGCGATATCCGCCACGTTATACTCCGTAACGAGTTGACGCAGCTTCGCATACTGTCCAGCATTCAGTAACTCCAAGATTTCTTCCATAACAATACCTCCGCCTCCTTGCCGGTCATTTACAATACACCTGCTATTATATACAGATTTCTGTATCTATTCCTGTATAAAGTAAAGACTTTCTGCCTGTTCGATCCGCGCTTTTCCCGCGGTAGCTTCCGTTATTTCCTTCCGGATACTCTCCTGCGCTTCATACGGAACCTTAACCTTGAGCGAAACGACATCCGTATAGGAAGGCTCCTCTATCGTAATATTTCTCATTCCCAAAATGTACTGAATCTTGCCGATCCCATTATAGTCCGTTGTAATATGCAGACAGACGCCATATATCATTGTGGCGATACGGCTGTTCTCCATCCCGGCTTTCGCCGCCTGCGTATAAGCGCGCACAAGGCCCCCTGTCCCAAGCAGTGTCCCGCCGAAGTATCTGGTCACGACGATCATGACATTGCGCACTTCCATACCGAGCAAAACTTCCAGAATCGGTTTCCCCGCAGTCCCCGAAGGTTCCCCATCATCCGAAAAACGCACCACCTGCGCCTTATCACCCAAAATATAGGCATAACAGTTGTGTCTTGCATCCCAATATTTCTTTTTCATCGTCTCTATATAGGCGATAGCTTCTTCTTCCGTCTGCACCGGCGTGGTATTGGCGATAAAAACAGACTTCTTTTCCTCAATCTGTCCCGTTCCGCCTTCTATGATGATCTTATAAGGCTCTTTTCTGCTTTCTTTTTCCATAACTTCTGTTATCTGTCTCCTGTCCTGTAACTCCGATTTTTTAATCTTACCACATGCCGGAATAAAAGTGTATAAAATTGTGAACAATTCTTAATATATCATTAAAAAGGAAGAAAAATCCTTTCTTTGGGTATTAATCTTTGCTATAATAGGGTGAAAAGAATTTCTAAGGCGGCATAAGACGCCGCCAAAGAAATTCTATGTTTCACCCTGAAGAATTGCCGGCGGCAATTCTTCCATGACGGAGTATTCAGGTTGTGATCATAAGGATGCCGCACAAGAAATTCTATGTTTCACAGGGTGACATTCACAGGGTGATATTCACAGGGTGATATTCACCCTGAAGAATTGCCGATTGGCAATTCTTCCATGACGGAATACCTTAGGTATTGGTTGAAAAAGCCGGCCGAGAAACTTTTTGGTTCACGACTCCCGGTTATGGAAGACGGGGTTTAGGAGGAGTATTATGAATTACGGTAAAAGAGGGGTCAGGAAGAAACAGAAGGCCCTTAATGCGAAAACGGTAAAGTGGGGGAAGAAGCTGGGATTTACTTTTATCCAGGTTGTTCTTCTTTTCTTTGTGTCCGCAGCAGTACTGGGAACCTGCGCGGGAATCGGCGTTTTTCAGGGTATCCTTGCTACGGCGCCCGATATCGGAAATATTGACGTTACGCCGTCCGGCTTTTCTACCTTTGTATACGATATAGAAGGCCATGAGACAGCCAAATTGGTGTCTACGGACTCCAACCGTATCCCGGTCAGCATGGATATGGTTCCCGAGGATCTGGCGCACGCATTTGTTGCGGTTGAGGATGCGCGCTTCTATGATCATAACGGTATCGACATCAAAGGTATCATCCGTGCAGCCGTGGTCGGCATCAAAAATAAATTTAAGTTTTCGGAAGGCGCCAGCACGATTACGCAGCAGCTTTTGAAAAATAACGTTTTTACGGACTGGACAAGTGAAAATACTTTTGCGGAAAAGGTGCAGCGTAAGATTCAGGAACAGTATCTTGCCCTGGAACTGGAAAAAGTCATGGAGAAAGACGATATTCTGATCAATTACATGAATACGATCAACCTCGGTCAGAATACGCTCGGTGTACAGGCTGCCTCACAACGCTATTTCAACAAAGACGTCAGCGATCTGACGCTTTCGGAATGCGCCGTGATCGCCAGCATCACACAGAACCCCACCAAATATAATCCGATCACCCATCCGGATAAAAATGCGGAACGCCGCGAAAAAGTCCTGACCAATATGGAAGAACAGGGCTATATCTCTCACGAAGAATTTGAAGAAGCCATGGCAGACGACGTTTACTCCCGTATTCAGATCGTTGACTCCGAAACAGGCGAATCTACCGTAACTACATACTTCGTAGATGCGCTTACGGATGATATTCTGGAAGATCTGATCGCGGCAGGATATAACGAAACACAGGCTTATACCTTATTATACAGCGGCGGGCTGAAAATCTATTCCACGCAGGATCCCGCCATTCAGGCAATCTGTGATGAAGCCTTTGCGGATGAAAGCAATTTCCCCGCCAATACCAAGTGGTATCTCAACTATGATCTGACCGTCATCAAAGAAAACGGCGACAGAGTCAATTACAGTACGGAGATGTTCCGCAGTTTCTGGCGGGAATCCAAAACCGGCTATAATCTGATATATTCTTCACAGGATGAAGCTTATATCGATATCGACTTCTATAAAGAAGCGATCTTAGGCCCCAACGACGAAGTATTCAGCGAAACGATTTCCTTAACACCGCAGCCGCAGGTTTCTCTCGTCGTGCAGGATCAGCACACAGGCTATGTAGTTGCCATGAAAGGCGGACGCGGTTCCAAATCCGGAAGCCGGACGCTCAACCGCGCTACCGATACGGAAAGGCAGCCCGGTTCCACCTTCAAAATCGTATCGACCTATGCACCGGCTCTGGACAGTGCCGGATTAACGCTTGCTACCGTAATAGACGACGCACCGTTTAACTATGCCAACGGACGTCCGGTGGGCAACTGGTACGGTCAGCAATACCGTGGTATTTCCTCTTTGCGGGAAGGTATCAGAGAGTCCATGAACGTCGTAACGGTCAAGGCGCTTACCTGGATCACGCCTCAGCTCGGCTTTGATTACCTGATCAATTTCGGTTTTACTACCCTGGAAGAGCGTAAAGAGATCAACGGCGAAATCTTCTCCGATATCCAGCAGTCATTAGCGCTCGGCGGTATTACGAACGGCGTTACCAATGAAGAACTGAATGCAGCCTATGCATGCATTGCAAACGGCGGCGCCTATATCAAACCGAAATTGTACACCAAAGTATTAGATCACGACGGCAATGTCATCCTGGATAACACAGCGCCGCAGTCCAAGCAGGTCATAAAAGAAACGACCGCTTTCTTATTAACGGACGCCATGGTGGACGTTGTCGTAAGCGGTACCGGCGGTTCCGTACGCTTCGGAGGCATGGCGATCGCCGGTAAAACAGGTACGACTTCCGACTATAACGACGTCTGGTTCTCAGGATATACGCCTTATTATACTGCTACGACCTGGGCCGGCTTTGACAACAACGTTAAACTGAGCGGAGATGAGAAAAATCTCGCCAAGAAGCTATGGCGCGCCGTTATGTCCAAGATCCACGAAGAACTGCCTAATCAGTCCTTCAACGTACCAAGCGGCATTGTTACGGCCACGGTATGTACCCGTTCCGGCAAGCTGCCGATCGATGGCCTGTGCAACGGAACGCTTCGAACGGAATATTTTGCGGAAGGCACTGTTCCAACAGAAACATGTGATATTCATTATTCCGGTCCTATCTGTGAATATACGAATCAGCCTGCTACGGAATTTTGTCCGTTCAAAATAGACAGTGTTCTGGAATTACCGCTGATCGAAAACGTCGCTTTGCAGAGCGGTTCTCCCAACGCCATGACGGAAGTGATCAATGAAGATGGTTCCATATCCATGGTACCAACGGAACAAACCGGCAATATCTGCCCGCACAGTGCGGAATTTTATATGGATCCGAATTATGAACAGGTCATTGCTGCGCAGCGCGCAGAAATCGATGCCAGAAACGCACAGGCTGCAGCAGAAGCCGCCGCCGCGGCAGCAGCACAGCAGGAACAGCAGCCGCCGGCACCGCCTCCGGAGCAGCAGCCACCGGAACAGCAGCCCACACCGTAAAAAGCCAAAATCAAATCTCTATATAAAAAATCAAGGGTATCTCCTATCAGATACCCTTGATTTCTTTTATTTTACCTTCCAGTTCAGCGATCCCGCCCTGTGCATTGGTAATTGCCCTGCACTGTTCGTCATACTCATCTTCCGGCATTGTGCCGTGCAGTTCATAGTAACGCCTTCCGATCTCCATGTAATTTTTCTTTACCACCTCTTCACAGGCATTGATCTGACTCTTCAGACTGGCGATCTCTGCCAGATTCCTGGCCTTATCCGTTACTTCCTTCCCTTTCACGGAAAGCGTTTCTCCTATTTTGGAAACAAAACTCTTATCCATATCTCATACCTCCTTTTCTCTTTCCTGTTATGAAAACAACTGTTTTGTCAGACTGCTCAGATTCATACGCATCATTGTATAGTCTGCATCCACCTCACGCTTCAGCGCGGGCGAAATAGCGGAATGTATATAAAAAGTATCCATTCCCGCTCTTTTGGCTCCGGCTATATCATTATCCAGATCATTCCCGATCATCAGAGATTTCTCCGGATCTAACCGGTACTTCTCAAATAACAATCGGAAAAATTCTACATCGGGTTTTCTGATACCATGATCGGATGAGATCAATATGCCATCGAAGCTATCGTAAATCCCCAGATACCGCAGTTCATATTCCGTAAAAACACGCTGTGCATTGGATAATAAGTAAACACCTCTGCCATTCCTGCGTATCTCGGACAGCAGCTCCTTTGCCCCGGCATATAAGCGGACATGGTGCGTTGAAAATACCCGGAACATCTGTGCCGTATGGAGTACAAGCTCTTTACCGGCCCGAATTCCCTTCTTTTCATACAACTTCTCAAAAACTTCTTCTATCGGTATCTCCGGATATGCCTCATGCGCATAATGAATCTGCTCCTTTTGAACGATCTGCATACATCGTTCTTTTTCTGCCTTTTGCGCCTTTTCTTTGTCCGTAACAAGTTTACGGTACATCTTGCGCAATTCTTCCGGCGCATAAACAGCTCCATAATAACCGAAAAAGAGTGACATCTTATTCCATAACACCCGCTGTTCTTCATCCGTCCGAATATCCACGAGAGTTCCGTATAGGTCAAAAATATAATCCTGATATAATTTCATTATTTATCTTATTTTCCTTTTTAACTATTTATCCTCGAAGGTTCAGTCGCCAAGCTGTTTCCCTCTGATCACTCTTTCATACGGAGCCAGCATGCCTTCCGTCATCTTTGCCTGCATTTGTGCCCTGCTCTGCGGCATTCTAAGAAGCAATCCGACCAACTTCATAAAAAGGATCGTACCGGCCTTCTTCTGCGGGAAATCATATAAATGATGCGCTTTGTAGAATTTATGATCAGCCCGCATCATCCCCTGCATTTCAAAAATTAAATCACGAAATATCTTCATACCGCCCACACCATAAAAATTTCTGTTGACGCGGATCCGATGTGTAAGCGCATAGGCCAGCTTATCTGCACAGGTTTTCGTAGAATCGGCTCCCACGCCTTCATTTGTCGCAATACCTGCCAGAAAGTTTCCGCCCACCTGACTTCTCGCTTCCAGTATCATCTGCAGATTTTTTTCCTGTGAAAACTCTCCATCGATCAAATAAGCCGTCGGTTTTCCCATAGTCACGGTGCGGTGTCCGTTGCAGAACTGCCTGTCGTCATAAGTCTTGAACACGGTTCCCATCGAATGGTCTTTTATGGAAAAAGCGTAAACGATACTGTCCGCACGTTGAATCTTACCGCGCAGCAATTCATCGAAGCCGTCCTTGTAAACACATTCGCCATCTGACGCGCAATGAAAACATCCCATACACCCGCCCCGAAAAGCAAACTTACGCAGATTGACAACATGACTCTCATAAGGAAACGCCTTTCGAAAGTCTATGATCATCCGTCGAAGCCTCTCATTCTTCTCTGAGCAGTCCGTCACAATGATAATGCGGTGTTTTCCGTTTTTTTGATCAAATGGCGTATCGTCCGTTTCTTCTTCAAACGGAGAAGTCTCCTGCTCTATTATATGTTTCACATAATTCCAATATGTGATGACCTGAAGCTGCCCTTCTTTTGTCAAAAGATCGTTCATGTCTGCGGAAAACCCACGAAGCACCCGCATCCCCATATCTTTACAATTCTCTTCAATATAACGATGTGCCGTCACGTCATAGAAACGCTTGGACGTCGTTATCTGCAATGCATATTTTCCGGAAAAATCTATGTCCTGCTCCTTCATGCGTGTAATAAAACGGTGGAGCTGTGAAGGCGCCATAAAAGTATAGACCGGATAGGCAAAAAGAATGATCCGTGCCGATTCGACGGCTTCTTTCAAAGAAGACATATCCCTCTCCCACAACGCGATCTGCGCACCGGCATGAATGATCTCAAAATCATCCTTCGGGAATTTTCTCTGTAAAAAACGCACCGTTTGAAATGTAATGCTGTCCTTTCCTTTCGGACTTCCGTTAATCACTAATACTTTCATACTACCAGTTTCCTCCTGCGTACTGCTGCTTCTTACCTTTTATTTCTGCCCGGCTGCCGCATATCCGCCTGCTGCAGACCGGCACACCCTACTGTATATTTACGTCATGCGTGATCAGATAATAACCGTCCTGCAATGACTCTATCGTCCAGTTGACCAGATAAAACGAGCCATCTACCTCCGTCATCGCACTTTCCATATACCCCTGTCTGTAGTCTTCCGTCTGATAAGCCCCATATACATCCAGGAAAACGTTATCTCCTTTTACCACGTTCCAGAAGTTGAATTGTCCTCTTCCGGCCCGCACAATATTTTGATAACAGTTGTTATAATAATCTTCCAGCGTAGATAAAGCCGTTTCCGGCGCAATCCCAAGCTCCGACAGACTTCTTCTGCCATCGGATGATGTCCCGCTTCCTTCCGTATCGTCATCAGATGTTTTCTCCAGATTCCGATAGGCCGTTCCGTTACAGGGCGGTAGATTGACCGATAATTCCTGTCTTAAATGCGTCCCCATATAATCGGAATCCGTTTTATTGAAATAGTCATATGTACCGGAACCGGTATCATCCCATGTCGTATCCACATTGTAATAACCGTCCTCTAAACCGACGATGTTCCATGCATGGCTCTCTCCCGCATACCCTGTACAATAATAGCAGGGAATTCCAAGCTGCTGCAGCATATACTGATAAGCTCTGGCATACCCGGCGCAGACCGTTCTTCCGTTTACAAGCGCGCTGTATGCACTCTGGTTCATTTTGGCGGAAGCCGCATAGTCTACCTGTGCAATCAGCGTATCATGCACATATTTTTCCTTTTCATAATAACTGCCAAGATCCCCGGCCCCGTCTATAATCGCTTTGGCCTTCTCTTCAAACGCCGCTTTCTCCTGCGACAGATTATCTGCAGTAGAATTGAACTGCAGATTGATCTCTGCACACTGCCCGTTCTTTCTGTATTTGCAGGAATATGCCGTATCCACCCAGAAAAGTTCCGGATGATCGTTATAAACTGCCGCAAACACATTCCGCAAAGAACCTACCGAAACATCCTCTATCGGAGAAAAACGTTCGGTCAAAGCGTTCGCGTTCGCATAAATCTGCCTGTAAAGATGCTGTCCGCGTGCATCGAGCATACTATAATAGGGATAAAAAAGCGGATCGAATGTAAGGCCATCTCCCGTCTGACCGGGCCCGATCTCACCGATCAGCCGGTCTGCTTCCTCATCATCGATCTGTGTATTTTCATCCTGTATCGGCTGATATCCGTTCTTACCCGCCACATCGGCCGGCGCCGTAATTCCATAAGGAACTGACGGCTCTTTTGTATCCATGTCCTGCAGGCCTTCCGCCTCTGTCATAATATCAGGACCTGTCGCATATGTAGGCTGCGATTGTGTTTCAGGCTGCTCTACGGCTTCCGGCGCCGGTTCCGTATCGTTATCGATATCTTCCGTTACCGTACTTTGTGCCTGCCCGCTGTAAATACTGTTATCATTGCCAAGCGAGCTTCCCTTGCCGGCAGCCGGACTGGCATTGACGCCCCTGTCTTCTTCCAGCTTCAGCGTATCGGCAATCTTCTCCGAAAGCTCCGGATTCATAGCGCATAAGAAAATAATGCCGCAGCATAACATAAAAAATATAAGTATTGCATATAAGATTTTCTTCAAAAATTTCATGCCGTGTCCCCTCTTTAGTCCAGTCTAATATTCTTTACTGATATCTTTCACATCATATAACTGCATAAATGCGTCCAGGTCCCTGTCGTTTTTGATCAGCATGATCTCTTCAAACTTTCCGGTATGAATATCCTTAAAACCGGCTACCTGCTCTCCGTTACAAATGCTGCACTTAATGACGGGCTTCCTGTTTTCTTTATCATATGGCCTGACTGCGGCCTTTTTACGAAACATCATACTCGTTTCCCTTTATCTGTTTTTTCTCTTCATTTCTGTTTCGTTTTCCGATTATTACTCTGATACTATTATATATCAGATGTAAAAAAAAAGAAACGTTGAATTTAACAGCGTCCCTGTTAAGCATCTACCGGAATTAACCCGCATAAAATCAGATCGGAATTTGCAGATGAATTTCCTGAATTATCCTTTGTTTTTGCCCTTATCAGGATTCATAATGTTCTGTGGGAAGATATTGCAGCTGCCCGGCGGCGGCTCATATTTTTTTATAAAAAAACATACGGTGGAAAGCTTGATTAAAATATGTTACGCTATACCATAAAGGAAATGGCAGTCTGGGAGAACTATTTCCTTCCAGAACGCAAAAAGAGATTATACCGAAAGATTTATGGATTATAGCAGAAAAATACCGGAATATTTATGGAATATGCCGGATAAAGGTGAATGGGAAAGCCGCCGAGAGGAAATCCTTATCGATGATATTATCCAAAAGAATCATATTAAAAAGGAAGTGCAGTTACACATTTTGATATATCGCAGCCTATGATAGATAAAGCAAAGGAATTGGCGGCAAAAGCAGGAGTTCTTGTATGCAGATTGAAACACAGAGATTGTTGATCCGTGATATAGAAACAGATGATGCGACACTATTTGCCATAATGGCGGCAGACGGAACCTTAAACGACTGTGGCTTTGACAAAGACTGCGGCAGTTGGATCGCAAAATGGATAACCGAGGCAAATGATTTTGCACATAGAGATAATCCGAATATGGATTATCTGGCTTATTCTATAACCTTAAAAGATGAGGCTGCGGTCATTGGTTCTGTTGGTTGTTCCTATTATGAAGATCTCCGTGAAACAGGAATTGTCTATTTTGTCGGGGCGCAGTATAGAAACAATGGTTATGCTGCTGAAGCGGTTAAAGCATATACAGAATATTTCCTAAAGCATTATCATGCAAAAAGAATCATCGCTACTGTGAGGAATGAAAACATCCCCTCCTGGAAAGTGATTGAAAAGGCCGGATATCTCCTGAACACAAAAAGAATGTATAAAGATTTAAACGATGATAAAGAGGAATTGTATCGTTTTTACGAAATGAAAAATCATATCGAATGAAATCTTACCGAATAAATTTTTAAAACAGATCAATTATTTTTAGAAGAATTCCATGGATTTTTCTAAAATCGAAATAAATGCCAAGTTAATGGATTCAACACTTTTGTGCAGCTTTATGCCGCTTTTGAATAATCAATAATCGCAATTTCCTGCATAAGCTGTTTTGCTGTATTTACAAGAGATTCCACTTGCTCTGCAACCTCATCCGAATAATATTTCCCGCCACATTGCTCACACTCTTCACAAGGCACATTTTTGATGATGATAATACAGTTTTTATAATTGACCACATGAGTTGTCAAAGATGAAATTGTCGTCTTACATTTACAATACATACACATAATTACTGCCCCTTTCTAGTTTTTAAATCCTTTTCAAATTTATCAGTGCTTGGAAAATAAGCCGTTATAAAAAACAAATTATTGCTATCTGAACCGACAACAATATGCAATATGTCTATCTCTTTCGTATGTCCGAAAACAAGGCAGCTGGGGTAAGGAAAATCGTCTGGATAATCCTCTATGATTTCTCCTGTTTGCAGACAGAGCTTTAATCAGCAATGCTGATATCCCTTTACCGCAGGCACTCGCAGAGTGGAGATTTACAAACGTCAATTAAAAATATAGTCGCCCCACCTGTAAAACGGGTGGCTAGGGACGCGGGCTCTAAGTCCGCCCTACTTGGCTGCGTCTCAAGACGCGGGCTTTCTCTTTAAGACCATGGGAAGTCTACCTTTTGCAGCCTTCCCACATCTCCGTTCAAACCACATTGCTACCCTCTCGTTGCTGCGGGGCGTTTGTACTACTCAGCTCTGACCCTTAAAAAGGTCTTCTTATTCTTTCACACTGTTGTGGTTGTGATCTTACAAACCATTTTAGCGGACAGTTCCATTACGTGATGTTGTATCTGGTCATGGATACCCTTTGTAATCATGCCTCTTGCATGTAGGGAGATCGCTTTTTCTTCAAGGCCGGAGATATCCCTCTGGTATTTGGGGATGAATTTTGGCTCGAATTCGCCCTCTCGCTCTCTTGGGACATGGAATCCCTCTCATTCCCCATTTTATATCCTGTTTTTATCACCCCATTCACACATTCCGTCTAAAATAGGAATTAAAGATTTTCCACGCTCTGTTAAGCTATACTCTACCTTTGGCGGGATTTGTGGATATTCTTTTCTATGTACTAATTGGTCTGCTTCTAATTCTTTTAAAGTGGTACTTAAAGTCTTATACGAAATTTCACTGATATATTTTTTCATTTCGTTAAAACGGACAACTCCGAACTCCATTAAAGTATACAAAATAGTCATTTTATATTTGCCATTGATTAATGATAATGTATAGCTGAAACCCGTCGTTTCAAGGCATTCATTTGCAATGCAGCGTTCACTCATTTTACACTCTCCTTTAGGTAAGTATATAACTTAATTGTAAGTATCGCACTTATATGTGCGTACTTGATTTTACTCTAATTCTTGCTAAGATTATAATATCAAAGGCAGAGAAAGTCAATCTCGCAGAATAAGGAGGACATATTTTTATGAGCAAAAAAATAGTTGTAATAACGGGCAGCCCCCGGAAAAACGGGAATAGCTTTGCTATGACAGACGCTTTCATCAAGGCAGCCGAAGCAAAGGGACACACAATCACACGGTTTGACGCTGCATTAAAAAAAGTAGACGGCTGCCGGGCGTGTGAAACCTGTTTTTCCACTGGAAAAGCCTGTACTTTTGATGATGATTTCAACACGATTGCACCGGCAATTCTTGAAGCGGACGTTATCGTATTTACCATGCCTGTTTACTGGTATTCTATCCCGGCGCAGATTAAAGGTGTTATTGACCGTATCTTTTCTATGGTTGTAGGCGGTAAGGATATTGCAGGAAAGGAATGCGCGCTGATTACCTGTTGTGAAGAAGAGGACATGTCCGTCATGGACGGCGTTCGCATTCCTATTGAACGTATGGCAGCATTTAATAAATGGAAAATGGCAGGCGAGGTTTTAATTCCCGGCGTATTAAATGTTGGCGATATAGACAAAACCGAGGGCTGCAAAAAATCGGCTGATTTAGCCAATGCAATTTAAGGGAGGTAATTATGAGCAAAAAAATTATAATTCTCAATGGAAGTCCAAGAAAAACCGGAAATACAACGGCATTAACGACAGAATTTAAGAAAGGCGCAGAGGAAACAGGAAACACCGTGACAGAGTTTTTCCTTGACGGCATGAACATAAACGGCTGTAAAGGCTGTTTTGGCGGTGGTAAAAACCCGGACAGCCCTTGCGTCCAAAAAGACGATATGGATAAAATCTACCCTGTTTACAAGGAAGCGGACATAGTTGTTCTTGCAACACCGCTTTACTATTGGACTATCAGCGGTCAGTTAAAAACTGCCTTTGACCGCTTATTTGCAGTTGCGGAATGTGACCCTGATTATCGAAACCCTAAAAAGAAAAGTGTTCTCATTATGGCAGCCGAGGGCTACGGTTTTGAAGAAACGCTTTATTGGTATGAACATCTTGAAAAACATTTAGGGTGGAAAAGCATTGGAAAAGTGCTTTGTAGCGGTGTAATGGCTATGGGAGATATTGTCGGAAAACCCGAATTACAGGAAGCCTACAATTTAGGAAAAGCAATTCAATAAGTCCTACCTTAATCTGCGCCTGCAATTCCATGGCTTTCTTCAAAGTGCGGATGGCAAGGCCGCTGGTAATCTGGCGGTCTGTCACGCTCGCAAGAACAGATACGTGAAATCCGTACACCATTTCTGATTTGCATAGTCTGCACGAAACTCCTGCCGAAGCTTGTTTTCAAAGATTTTATACGGTTCCCCGCGCCGATAACCTGTTTTTTCGGTCGGACAAGAGCGCGCAGTCCCATTTCTGCATTCCTATATTTGTGTACGATAACTGCACTGTAATGATATCCTCTGCGTGCCAGATAGACAGCCATGGTCCGGTATCCGGCCACCTCGTTATGCGCATGGTAAAGTTCCCTGATCTGCGCTTTTACAGCTTCTTTTTTGCGTAATAATCCGCTTTCCGGTGTTTCCGGTAGTTGTAATAAGCATTTGAGGAGATAGCAAGCCGCCCAGGCAGCCAGCGGACGCCAAATTCTTTATTATGCTGTTCAATAAACCGATAAGCCTCTAACCGGTTTCTTTTTCTTTTTCCGCCAGCTCTCTGCGCAGACGCAAGTTCTCTTTCATAATTTCCGCTTCGTTGGCGGAAAAAGATGTCTGAAGGCTTTGGACTTGGCATTTTTCTTGAAAATCCTTGCACCACCGGCGCAGGGTTTCTTTGGAAATACCATATTCCGTGGTGATGCTGTTAATAGTGCGTCCTTCCTCCAGACGGAGGCGGACAATCTTTTTTTAATTCAGGTGAATAATTCTGTGGCATAATTTTCTTTGCAGATTGATTATACGACGGAAATATCTCTATACAGTCAGCAACTGGGAAGATGTCAGCCCTTTCTTTCAGTTCTCTGATGATATCCGGCGCATCATGTATACCACCAATATCATAGAAGGACTCACCGCCAGTATCGGAAAGTGGACACAGCGCTATAGGAACCGGAATCAGGTGTTAAACCAGTTGATCGTCCTTTACGAGGAGCGGCCACCCAGTATCTGTAAAAAGAAAAGCTGGAACATCATACATTGCCAAAAACGTTCCAGCCATACCTTATCCCATCGGCATTAGTAGTATTGCAAGAAATATCCAGCCTTATACCGGAGGGCGTGTGTGAGCAGCGCTCATATATCATCTCCCTGCTGCTAATGCCTAATTGGCGTACAAAAATATAAAGTATATAAATAGAAATAAACTGACATTACTATTATCAGAAAAAATTCGACAACATGCAAGCAATTCTATTCGACAGCAAAATCTTACATATCTTATTCATATCAACAAAGTTTTTACCCATAGACATGGGATTTTTTACAGCCTCAAGGAATCAAAGACATATAACCTCATATCGAAAGCTTTATAGACTGTATTCAAATTTGCAGACACAAAGAAAAACGGAAACGCTGTATTACTCAACGTTTCCGCTTCATTAAAAAGAGCGCGAGACGGGACTCGAACCCAAAAGTGCCTAAAAAAGTCCATAAAATCAAGGAGGAACGCACGTTGTCTTCAAACTGTCTTCAAAATGAAGACTCTTTAGACAGAATATATAAGCCAATAGATTTATTGAAAAAACAAGGTATCGTCATAGATATCTTGTTTTTTGTGTTATGTGAAAGTTTATGATGCACGCACCCATATTTTCTTGTCTGATAAATGCCTAGCGTCTAGGCTGTCATAAAGCACTTGGCGAGGTAGATTTTTGTCTGGCTTACTTTTCCTTTTTCGTAACTGATAGACAAAAATCGTAGTGAGTCTAGTGCGACTGACTGGTACGGCTATTAAAAGCCATTATGTAAAATGTATTAATTGTACATAATGTGGTTTATCTTGAAAAAACTGATAACAAGTCAATGAAAAGGTAAAAGACTATCCCAAAATTCACTCATTTCTTTCTGTTACTTTTAACAGATGCAAAAGTTCATCTGTTACCTTGTCTAAGGCTACTAATTGGGCATTTGATAAAGAGCTAATTTTGATTGCTATCTTTTCTGAATCTGGAACTGTTTGTTTCCCACAAAGCAACCATTCACTGGAAACATTCAACACTTCGCACAGACTGATAACTGTTCCCAAAGAGGCACCAGCTACTCCCCGCTCAATAGTTGAAATGAATTGGGTGGAAAGGTCTATTTTTTCTGCAAGTTCTTCCTGTGTCCAGCCCATATTTTCACGAGCCAACTTGATTCGACTTCCAATCGCAATATTTAAGGATTTTTTGTCCATTTGCCATTATCTCCTAACTAATAATACTATACTTAGTTTAATGCAAATAACTATTGACATACACAGCATATTATGCTTATAATTCTAATATTATTATAGATATTCTTGCCAATTATAAGTAAAGTAAAAGGAGTATTACCACCATGAACTGTTTTAACCATACCGAAAGAGAAGCTGTTGCAACTTGCCAAAAATGCGGAAAGGGATTGTGCCGAGAGTGTGCCGAAAAATATACGCCCTGTATGTGCGAACCCTGCGCGGTCCAAACTCAACTCAACCAACAGGAACAAGCCCGAAGCAAGGAAGAACAACGAAAACAGAAATACAAGGACGCTCTGGTGGACACCCGTAGCGAGTTCATAAAGACTATTGTTATCGGCATTTTTGTCGGTATATTTTTTGTATGGTTTATGAAAAGTGGGGATGCTGAACTTACTGTTGCTGATTGTATAGGTTATTTTTTTATGGGGATTTGCGTTCCGTTTGGTTGGAAATTCCTTACATATCTGCAATCGTTCATTCCCCTTTTCTTATTTGGAACACTTTGGTTCTGGCTTATATACGGAGTAGTTAAATTGGCATTATCAATGATTATCGGGATTCCTGCCTTTATTTATCAGCTCGTGAAAACGATTCTGACACAAAGAAAAATAAATAAGCTGAAATAACAATATTTGATATTGTAAGTTAATATCATTAATAAACATAAACTTAAAAATTATTGAACAATAAATAAAATAATAGGAGAAAAATAATGAAGAAAAATTTGCTTGTTTTAGTTGTCGCTTTAATGTTGGTAATGGTTGGTTGTGGCTCTAAGCCCACTCTTTCCCAGTGGGTAGACAGTGATGAGGTCGCTGCTGTTGAAGAACAGATTAATGCTGCATACGCTGAAGCTAGTTTAGGACTTCGCGTTAAGTTCTCTGCTGACAGTGAGGATGTTTTGGTTTTCTCCTATATCTATGAACAGTATCAAAATCTGGCTGGACTTAACCAGAGCGAAATTGATGCTACATTTGCCGGGGTGTTGGACTCTTTAGGCACATCTGCAAACATGACTTCTATATTCGAGGAGTGTGAAAAAGCTACGGACATAACTCTTAAATACATCCGCGTACAGTGTGTGAATGCTGACGGAACTGTAATTTATTCACAGGATTATGTGAATACAAAATAACAGGCAACCAACATAAATCGGAATTGATATTAGTGTTGATATGGTATCAGCGCGGGAAAAATGAATCGTGACGATTTCTCACAGGAGCTGTTACATGTGCAATAGGCTGTATGGTTTCAGCCTTCAATATTCCGACACTGGAAACTGATTGTCGCCCAGCGGCATCTTCTTTCTTAACCGCTTAATTACCCTCAAACCGCAACGAGCCGGAAGAAGCAAGAGCTACAAAGTAGTTCATTTTATCCTTGCTTCTTCCGGCTCGTTGTGGCATTCTCCCGAAAATGGAGAAAGTGAAAAAAGTTCATTTTGGATTTCTTGTAAAATAGAAAAAGAGCGGTTCTTATCCGCTCTCTTTTACATTTCTTTTATTCTACATTCTACCACCATATTTTAATACAATCTTTATTTATCTTAAATAGGTCGTTCGGCATACGCCGAACTTTTTTCATGGGGTATACCCCACACCCCTTTTTTTATATGAATATGATTTCAATAAAAATACTTAATAACTACTTTCCTCTTCTCTTTATCTTTATCCTTTCTAATACAATGCTAGCATTTTGGGCGTAGTTGTCAAGTGATTCTGTTGAAATTTAATAAAAATTTTATAAAGTGCCAATCTTCTACCACAGTAAGCCCGGAAAGATAAAACATCTGTACGAAAAAATTAAGTGCCGGTTGACTTACTTTCGTGTACGGGATAATGGCACCGCTGGAAATAACCATTAGCCCCGCAGTTACAAATGCGGAAACTGTAACTATTAACCTAGGATATCCATATTTAAACAAGAAAGAAATTATGATGCGCATCATATGAGGTTTCCTCATGGTAAATGAAGACTTTATATTAGAATTTCAAGAAAAATTAAAGAGACAGCTTTTTGAACATCGCACAAAACTAAAGTTAAGTCAACTTGATGTTGCTGATGCGGTTGGAAGATCTCGCGATACTTATCTGCGTTGGGAAAAATATGGTCAACGCCTAACTGATATATTCAAGCTTCTAAGCGTGTTTCAGGTATTGGAATTTTCCACTACTGAAATTATAAACGTGTTAGGTCTTCCTCCACTTACGTTAAGCGAGATGAAAGCAATCTATCAGGATGAAGACACGCTGAAAAACATAAAAGAAAACGGAATCTATTCCGCCATGCGTGAAAACTGTCCTGATATGGAAGATTTTATACTGGAAAAACTACTTGCCCTTCTTTTTAAAGAACATTCAAAACGTTTGGAACGCAGACGTGGGAATCCGTAGCATACCATTTGGCTTCATATGCGGTATATGTCGCATATGGAGCCGGAACAAACTAAGCTAGTTTTGATAAAATGATTCTATACTGAAAAAGAGCTCTTTAACAGGTACACCAAAACAGCCACATGAAAGGAGAAAAAATATGGCACTTTTAAACTCTTGGTTTTATACCAAAACATTATTTGATGCGGGACTTTTTTTAAAGATGACAGGGAATGAGTTCCTGTTCGTTTCCCAAAAACCCTACCAGTCGAAGAAGAACCCGGAAGACAAAGGGGCAACGCTAATCCTGTCTATCATGCATGACAGTGCGGATTACGGTGTTGACAAGAACGGGAACAAGCGGAACAATAACGTGCTGAATACGTTTGAGGTCACCATACTGAACGGACAGACAGACGTTCCCTTTAAAAAGGGAGACAAGGTGTCTCTGGTAGATTTCATGCCGGAGAAATCCTATGTGATAGGCTTCGATATGCTGTTACGTTTCCGGGATGTCAGGAAAGCGGGGGACTCAAATGGAAAAAATTAAGACAGACCGCCGACTTAAAGGTGAGTTTGTGTGTATGTGGTTTGTATTGAGCCTCATTTCCGGCGTGGTATTTTGCCACGCCGGAAACATATCAGGAAGCGATATGCTCAAAATAGCGGCATTGATATGCGGCATCTTATGTGCCGCCCCACTTGTCTATTCCGCCCTAAAATGGGCAGTATGCAACCACTTGGAACGGGGCGTAAAATACGCATGGAAATATTATAAATTGGTATCCGGGCTAAGAAAGCATCTGCTGAATGCAGAAATTTACACGACTAAAAAACTGTGCGATGTCAAATGGGCAGAGATACCCTGGATTGTGGCTGACTTCGCACCAGATTTTAAGAGCGGCACGATTTATATAGAAAACAGCATCCAATTTAATGAGAAATTAAGCAGGCTGGATATTTCCCCGTCATTGGGAAGATATGTTGTCGAACAGGTATATCTGACGGATGATAAGAACCATTACCGTTTTGACTTCTATGACGCATCTCTTGAACGGCGGCTGGTATTTGACAGTTTTGAATCGTTTAAAGCGTATTCCGATTTACATGGAAAATATGAACTGTTCATTGATTCCTATACAAGCCTGACGCTCACCCACCTGCTCATAGCAGGGCAGACGGGTTCAGGGAAATCCTATGCCCTGTATTGTTGTATCATCCAAATGCGCTTAAAGTCTGTTACTTACTATCTGTATTTTGCCGATCCGAAAGCGTCCGGCGTCGCGCTGATTGGGGAACGGGTGTCTCCGGAAACTACGGCGGATGATTTTGACGGGATTGTCACATTGCTGGAAACTTTTCATTCCAAAATGCAGGAAAGGCAACGGGAGATAAAAGAGCTTTTAGCAAAAAAGATTGATGGCGATTACAGAGATTTTGGACTTTCCCCTCATATTCTGATATTTGATGAATTTGCGGACTTCTCTCTGCTTCTGCAATCGAAAGATAAGAAGATACGTGACCATGTGAACAGCCTGATATCTTCAATCGTCCTGAAAGGGCGTCAGGCAGGTTTTTTCCTCTGGATTGTTATGCAACAGGCAGGAAGCAACAATATCCCGACGTTCATCAGGGACAATCTTCCGTGGAAAGTCGTCTTGGGGAATGCCGAAGACCAGACATATGTCACGGCATTCGGGGCGGGCGCAGACATTCCATTGCGGAAAATGGAAGCGGGTGACGGGGTGTACACATATCCAGCGGTGGCGAACAAGCCCAGATTGTGTTCGTTCCCGACATTAGACTTTGATATTTTAGAAGCGTTAGAGCTGGGGTAATGTAATTACCCCAGCTCCAGAAATAATAAAAGAGATATACCAAAATATAAAAAGATAAATAAACGGGAGGTAATAAACATGAACCCAGAAATACTCGTAGGTATTGATGAATTAACGGTCGTGTTGTCGGTAGATAAAACCCTTTTGAAAGGATTGGTAGATTGGAAACCAAAAGCCGAAAGCATGATTGAGGAGTTTTCACGATTGGCGAATCTGGAAAATATTTTCGGGATGAAAAAGGATTTGGAGGGTAAACCGCCGCAAGGCTATACGACCGCTTACCAGTACGGTGATAATTCTTTTTACTTTGCCGTCGCCTATCATCCGTCATGCCCTAACATGGGCGTGGTCGTAAAATTCAGCGCGTATAGCTGGGCGGTGTACTGCCAGAGGGGGCAGACAAATATAAAAAGGTTCCTGCATTCCGTCCAGTCAAAGTCCTACCGCACCCGTTTTAGCAGGGTAGATTTCACTGTGGATTACCAGAACTGGAATATATCAGTAAATGATATTTACCACAGGTTAGACAATAACTGTCTGGAAATACACAACTATAATGGCGAAGTCAACCGTTCAGAAATTTGCGCATATGAGACTAACGGCAAAGTCAGCACGTTTTATGTGGGAAGTAGGAAGACAGGCACGAGGATTTTTCTAAGAGTTTACGACAAAAAGGTGGAACAGATTGAGAAGAAAGGCTTCCGATTCAAAGAAGCTTTAAATACAGAATCATGGGTGCGCTTTGAAGCAGTGTTCAGAGCGCACTACGCCCACCAGCTGACACATATCATAATGAACACTGATGAAGAAAAACTGGCAGATTTAATTGTCAACAAAGTAGCCGAAAAATACAGGTTTTACGACTTGGAAAGTAAAAAATATACGGATTTCACGACAGTCTTGCTTGAAAAGACGGAAGAAGGTTTTCCGCGCTTACGCTTGGAAAGCTCAAGGGATAATGAGTTAATCAATTCGCTCAAACATCTTGTTCATGGTTCTGGATTGTTTTCTACCCTATACAAATGTGATGAGATTTGGGGAGATGATTCATCAATGGTTTTGCTCTTGTGTCTGCATGATATATATAAAGATGATTATGCGCCGAATGATGATGTGCGACTTTGGCTTAAAAAGCATAAAAATACATTGGAAAAACAATCTTTCAAAGAAGATATTGAAATGTTAAGGCTGTTATAAATCCAAAAAGTTCTGGAAGAAACTTCTAATACAAAGCATTATGTCTGCATTTAGAAAAGATATATAATGGTAATTTTCCCATTATTCACATATAGGGAATGTTACCAGAAAGGAGAGATATTTGCTATGGCAAGAAAGAACAACAATCAAAAACTGAATCAATTCCATATCTTGCCTACAAATATCACCGATGCTATAATATATTCAGACAACGTGCAAGAAGCAATTATGAACGCACAAAAAGAAAAAATATTATCGGAAATACACCCTTATAAAATCACAGAGCCAAAATCCGAAAACGGACGGTGGCAGACATATTATAAGGATGCAACCGGGGAAAGAAAAATCATCCGCGCACAAACTAAAGACGCGCTACTTGAAAAACTTATCCCGATTTATTTTCAGGAGCCGCACCTTGACAAATTAATTTTCTCTGATTTGTTTTTAGAATGGCTAGAGTACAAGAAGACTGTTACAGACAGCCCTAACACGATTAAACGTCATACACAGCATTATAGGCGCTATTTTGAACGGTCAGAACTACATAATATGCCAGTCCGCCGGATAGATACATTGTTATTAGAATCCGAATGCAACCGTCTTGTAAAAGAATATAGCATGACAAGAAAAGAATGGAATAATGTAAAAACTATTCTTATAGGTTGCTTTGAATATGCGGTTCGGAAAAAATACATTGCAGACAATCCGATGGATGATGTGAAAATTCTTGTAAAGTACAGACAGGTTGTTAAAAAAACAGGTAAGACCGAAACATATAATACAGAAGAATTAGAAAACCTGAATAAGTATCTCGATAAAATGTATGCGGAAACAGAAGATGTAGTTTTCTTAGCGGTTAAAATTAACTTCCTGCTTGGTCTGCGGGTTGGTGAATTGGTCGCTTTGAAATGGGAAGACTGCAAGGAGCAATCACATCTTCATGTTGTCCGTGAAGAAGTCAGGAATCAGGAAACAAATCTTTATGATGTGGTGGAACATACAAAAACTAACCGTGACCGTTATGTGATACTTGTCCCTAAAGCGATATCCATTTTGGAGAAAATACCAAAACAGGGAAGTTATATCTTTATGAGGAACGGCGAACGGATTACCACAAGACAAATTGCGTATGTACTTGAAAAATATGCACAGCGGCAAGGAACAACAACCAAAAGCACACACAAAATGCGAAAGACCTATGCAAGCAATCTGAACGCGAACGGTGTACCTCTGGATTGTATCAGGGAGATGCTAGGGCATAGCAGTCTGTCAACTACATTAGGATATGTGTATAATCCGCTAACAGATTCAGAGACATACAACCTCATATCACAGGCTTTATAGACTGTCTTCAACTGTCTTCAAATTTGCAGACACAAAGAAAAACGGAAACGCTGTATTTATCAACGTTTCCGCACTTTTAACAAGAGCGCGAGACGGGACTCGAACCCGCGACCCCGACCTTGGCAAGGTCGTGCTCCACCAACTGAGCCACTCGCGCATAATACTTGTCTAAGTAATGAGATTTTGATTCGTGATGACTACATCACTCGGACAAGTAATAGCATACTACATTTGTTTTCTTTTGTCAACGGTAAAAATAAAATTTTATCTATTTAATAAATATTTTTAAATATACATACTATTCAGACAATTTCAACTTATAACAGACTTCTCCAACAGGCAAGATCCTATTCCAACTTGTCAGCACATTTGATACGGTAAATTCTCCGCAAAGACTCATCTATGCGCTCTTCCGAAATTGTCCCTTCCTGCACTGCCGCCAATAATCCATTATATGCGGCCACAAAATCATCGGGCATCAGCAGCATATCCGCTCCCGCCTGGATCGCCAACACGGCCGCCTCTTCGGACGTATACTCTTCTGTGATCGCCCCCATGTTCAAAGCATCTGTTATAATAACGCCATCAAAGCCGAGTTCTCCGCGCAGTACATCCGTAATCATGACTTTTGACAAAGAACATGGTACAACTTCCGTATCAATCGATGTAGCGATCACATGACCGACCATAATAAAATCGACTCCGGCTTCAATTCCCGCCTGAAACGGAAGAAAATCCGTCTCTGTCATAGATGTCAGCGTTTTATCCAATTCTACCCTGCCTTCATGCGTATCCTCCGTTGCTGCACCGATCCCCGGAAAATGTTTCAGACATGCACTGACTCCTGTTCCCTGCATTCCATCCACAACATTTCTGACCATATCCGAACAGACCGCAGCATCCGATCCAAATGATCTGCCGCCTATTACTCCATTCTGCGTACCTTCTGTTTCCGCCGGTACTGTCACATCCGCCACCGGGGCAAAGTTTAAATTGAATCCCAGTTCATCCAAATAAGTGCCGATCGTCACACCCGCTTCATAGGCCGCTGCCGTGTCACCGTTTGCGCCGATCACAGCCATATCTTCTACTTTCGTCACTTCGATATCACTGTTCGCCACACGGCTTACAGAACCGCCTTCCTCGTCTACCGCAAGAAATATCGGATATCTGCTTCTGGATACCGTACTGGCCAGCATCTCCGTCACCTGTTCTTTATCCACTATATTCTGCGCAAAGTATATCAATCCGCCGACAGCATACTGACGCAGCGCTTCCTGCGTGCTTTCTCCGGCCTGTGTTACAGTCGTATAACCCGTTAAAGCCTCCGGTGTAATTATGAACAATCCTGCCACTTTATCTTCTATCGGCATTGTCGAAATATTGCTGTTCACGATTTCTTCCAACTGTTCGTCCAGCGTCGGCACCTCCACTTCTACCGGCGGTGGTGTTTCAATAACCATATCTTCCGGCTGATGCTCCTGCTCAGTCTCAAGCTGTGCCGCTTCCATTTCTGCCGCCAGCTTTTTCTCTTTAAACACTGCTGAAATCTTCCGTCCGGCAGCCACTCCTCCGGCAATCAGTCCCGCAAACAGCACAAAAACAACACAATAAGAAATGATCTGATTACGAATCCTTCTTTTTCGCCTGTAAGAACGACGGCTCTCCGGATCATCCGTCTCCTCTACGTCGTCGTCATCTTCGTCGTCATCGTCATCTTCGTCGTCATCTTCTTCATCTTCATCATCGTCATCATCGTCGTTTTCATCTTCGTCGTCATCTTCTTCATCGTCTTCATCTTCGTCATCTTCGTCATCGTCGTCTTCATCTTCGTCGTTTTCATCTTCGTCATCGTTGTCATCTTCATCCAAATCATCATCGTCTTCATCAATTTCTTCTATATCGTCATCTATATCATCATCCAATTCCCCCTCTGAGAAAAGATGTTTCTTCCGGTTAAATAGTTTTCCCATACAGACCTCCAATTTCCACTTTTCATTCCAAATATGCCATTCCGTCTCTTTTCCCCAGATACGAACCCTGATATAATCCTATACAAGATATAGTATATAATAACCTATTTCTATACATTTTACCACATAATTTTTATATTTCGCACTATTTCTGTCTTTTTATTTCTTTAACTGACATGTATAGACACAACGAGGAAGCGGGTATTAATCCTTTCGACTAACACCCGCTCCTAAACTATACTATCCAACGGCCTATACCTCCATTTTTCTTCCTTCGTACTCTTTCCTTTTCTCTCTCGTATGCATATACTGTAACGTCTCTTCTCTTTTCTTCTGTTCTGCGTTACTTTCTCTTCTGTACTCGACTACGATTTCTATAGATGCGGCTCATCACCGCTTCTATTTTGCCTTGTCTTTAGTTCCTTATTCATTTGTACTTCAAAATGGATTTTTTAATTTACGTTTTCGGCGGACCATACCTCTCTTTCTATAGATGCAGTTCCAACTCCAATTCTTTTCTCTTTTCCCACGATTTCTTTGGAACCACGTCTATGTTGATATCTATGTGAATTGGTTTGTTTATGAGTTTATTATACCACGGACTTTTAATTTGTCAACACATTTTTTGAAATTTCTTTTTATTTTTACATTTTTTTCTATTATTTGCATTATTATCATACTTTTTACATTTTTACCATATTTTTACAGTTATTTTTTGCAAGGTAAACCTGATAGAATATTATCATATACAAAGAACGGGGGTTATCATCATGTCACACAAAACAGCGGCTTTTGCCGCCATGGCCAAATCCATTATTACCAATCTGGGAAAAAGAAATATGGAAGGATATTATTTTGAGAAGGGAGCCGACTGCGTAAAGGCGATCGTCGATTCTATTCCACAGGGAAGCGTGGTCAGCTGGGGTGGCAGCGAAACGATCAAAGAAACGGGATTATTGGAGGCGGTTAAGAGCGGCAGCTATGAATTGATCGACAGATCGTCTGCAGCAGATCCTGAAGAAGCCAGAGCGCTTTATGCCAAAACGGTCCTTGCGGATTATTATCTGATGAGCAGCAATGCCATTACATTAAACGGAGAACTGATTAATATTGATGGAAACGGTAATCGTGTTGCCTGTCTCATACAGGGTCCACGTCATGTCATTGTTGTTGCCGGAATGAATAAGATCGTTACAGATGTTCAAAGCGGCGTTGCCCGCGTCAGAAATATGGCCTCGCCGGCCAATGCGGTCCGCCTGAGCCGGAATCTCCCCTGTGCCGCTGCGGGACACTGTCTTGACTGCCTTTCTCCCGAATGTTTCTGTAACCAGATCGTCGTTACAAGAAGAAGCGGACACACAGGCCGGATCAAGGTATATCTGGTCGCGGAAGACCTTGGATATTAAAAAACATAACAAATTCTACCGCATACATAAACGCAATACAAAGCGCAGCCGATAGTTAATCCATCGGGAATTATCTTTTAATCAAGTAGAAGGGAAAATTTGAGATGAATTTTCCCGACCTCTCACACCATATTGCGTGTCCAGATTGATACAATGATTCCTTGGGTGCTATCGTTATTTTTTGCACCCAAGGGATTATTGCGATTTTTTAATTGGCCATCTCGAATAACTGGAAATTATATTAATGCACTTGCAACAAATGACCAAATATCTGACACATTTAATGCATCTTTATTACTATTGTCATCATAGAATCCATCATAAGTGTGGAACTCGTCAAACTGATGGTCTAAATCTAACGCAATATATTGAGGACTAAATCCATATTGTAAAAACTCTTCCCTCAAAAATTCACATGAAGGATCCAATTTATTTTTTCCCTTTTCATCTTCCTTTGAGAATAGTCTATTGAATAGTTCGTAAAATTCATATACTTCATCTGTGTTAGTAAATTTAGTAACTTTAGCAACATTTTTATGGTAGCTTTTTTCAATCAATAGAGAATGAAAACTGGTAAGCTGATAGCAATCTAATAATACTTCTTTAAGTTTTTTTAAATCTTCTTCATAATTAAAAAGATTATTGAATGGGGTAACATATGAATAATACTCTCGTCTATATTTAAGGCTAATAAATAGCTCTTTAACATCGCTTGCCATGATATCAGATTTTGTATTGCCATATGCACTTAAAAATATTTTAATAATATTTCTATGCGTAATATTCAATAATTTATTAATATCTGATTCGACATCTAAAAATATACTTGAATATATTGCATGAAATAAATAATAATATAAACAAAAATAGTATGAAGAAAAACATCTCATCTCCAAATTTTTTGTTGCTTCTATAAAAAACGTAGCAGATGAAAAAATTTCACGTAAAGCTTTTCTGCATCGTAACTGAGGCTGTAAAAAATCTTGTGTCTACAGGTAAAAAATCTTTGTTGATATGAGTCAGATATGTAAAAATTTGTTGTCGAACAGAACTGATTTTATGTTGTTGATTTCTTTTCTGATAATAGTATTGCCCGTTTATCTGTTCCTATACACATATATCAAATTTTTTGCACACCAATCAGGCATCAGCAGAAAGGAAATATTATGTGGGCGCTGCCCACACCCGGCCTCCGGAATAAGGCTGGATATTTCTGGCAA